>ENA-OQBG01000005-OQBG01000005.1-human-gut-metagenome-genome-assembly--contig:-NODE-5-length-130484-cov-25.047447_pt1 | contig 130484 bp, 94 predicted proteins | sample MGYA00242746_ERZ504551 | MGnify/ENA primary metagenome ERZ504551 (study PRJEB26092, sample SAMD00036289) | human gut metagenome | host: Homo sapiens | study: EMG produced TPA metagenomics assembly of... | reverse complement strand
TCACGCATTACTCACCCGTTCGCCACTCTCACCACCAAGCAAAGCCTGATGGATCCCGTTCGACTTGCATGTGTTAAGCACGCCGCCAGCGTTCATCCTGAGCCAGAATCGAACCCTCCACAAAAAACTTTGCAGAAAGCCAACATGTGACTCTCAAAAACAAGAAAATTGACGATCGCCTTATAAGGAAAGGCGCATCGCACGAAAACCTCACCGTCCTTCAAGGCCTCCCGGCCACTCGCGAACGAGCGGACGATGAACTGGCAATCATTGACTATAAAGAAGTAGTACAAATACGCTCTTGAGTTCTCAAACCACCACCACACCAGCAGACCGTCCCGAACCTCAGGAGCGGAACCGCCGTGCTGAGCAGCGAGATGTAAACTTACACGTCCTTGCCGATCTACGCAAATCGACCTTCCGTAAACACCGTGTAAACCGTTGAAAAATAACGTATCTCTCGGCGTGTCGAAATCGCAGGAAAATCGAGTGATGAGCACCATTTCACAGCACAATCCCGCTGGAAAAACCTCAACATACCTCGCTACAGGTCAACATCCGGGCGTGTCGCACACGAGACGAACGAATGACAGAAAGGTACAAGACAAACAGCGGGCAAAACATCCAGCGGGAACAGACACAACACGACTACGCCTGACACACATCCAGCAACGTCAATTCGTCCGACCAACTTACGCCTTGCCACACAACCTGCGAGCGACTCCGTCTACCAGCGCTTGCCACAGCGCTTGCCACCATTGCCGGGCCTGCCACCGCGCCCCACGGCCCGCGCCCCTCGGCATGCAGCACACCCAGATGATGCTTCATGGCGACCAGCATGATGTGCGTATCTTCCAAGCCAAGATGTCGTTCGCTTTTGGATGCATCCAACGCGCCCTGACGTTTGGCATACGCATCCAACGTATTGTTGCCGTGCGGATGCTCATCATCGGGAATCGACCCCTCATCCCAACGACGGCTCATCGGCAATGTGTCGATGATCGTGATATTGCCGGCACGATAGCTTTCCGCATATCCGGCGACGTTCAGCATGAAAAAGCTATGCTCGAACCGGGCGTTATGCGCAACATATGGCTGCTGTTCGAGTCGTTGCAGCAATCCGATCTGAGCTTCGGGCCATTCGTCGAACAGACGAAAGTCCGCGCTGGCGCGATCGCGCACGTCAATACCGGTAAGGTCGAGAATCAGAGGATTGCCAAGCAGCGCATTCTGCGCGGGAACGCCGAAGGAAAGACGTGCCTGGCCATATGCATCGCCGGTCTCGTAATAATCCTGTTCGTAGCGGTAGCCCGCGGGCTCGCCGGCAGGACGAGGCGAGATCATGTTCATGAATTCGAATCCGGCATCGATGATGTACACGCGAGCCGGATCCGTACCCGTAGTTTCGATATCAATGCCCATCACCGTGTCGACGTCACGGCCGGGAAGGTAGGCGTCACGCCAATCCGACTTTTTGTAATCCGCCAAACGTCGGTCCTGCGCGGCTTCCGCCGAGTCAGCGGAACCGCCAGCGGATCCGAGGGAACCATAGTCGAACACCTTCGAGCCTCCCGGACTCGTCACCCCGCTCAAATTCGCGCGTGACATGGCGTAATCGCTGGCACGCTTCTGTTCACGTTCCGCGGCACGACGTTCGGCACGGCCATTGACGATCTGCGCGGTACGATCCTGAATATCGTTAAGATTCACGAGGCTTTCCGCTCCGGCAACAGACTGCAGCACGGGCACTATCACCCGCTCCCGCCGCTCTTCGGCAATCGTCCACAATCCCATCGCAACACCAATGCGCCGCAACACGGCAATTTCGTCGCACAACCTACGGTTCGCATAGGCGAGCGCGCGAGGCAAACGGTATGAAGCGATCAGACGGTCGAAATCCGTCATGAAGGTGGTATTGCATTGCGCGATGATGGATTCGAGCCGGTCACGGACCGCTAAATCCTTTTTCAGCAGATTATGCAACTGTTGGACGGATAGTACCGAATCCTGCATGGGATCCGTTTTCTCCGAGGTCGACGAAAACGTGGTATCCGCGGCATTCAGAACGGCGATCAGGTCGATGCCTTGGCTTTTGGCGGCTCCGATGCCGTGTTCCAAGTCGAGAGACATGACCCAATGCCAGTCGATGCGCTCATTGTCGGCGTTTTTCGGCATCGATGCGACCATTGGCTGATGTCTTGTTTGGCTTCGGTAAGCCAGGAACGGCCCGTCTTTGCTTCGTTCATACTTTGCATGGTAGCCGAGAGGGGGCGCAGTACACGTCGGCGCGTACAAAAAACCATGATGCTTCTCGGATAGCGCAATCTTAAGTTTTTTGAGATTCGAAAGGTTATCTTGGGTTCGTTTTATTTCGTTGATTTTCGGTAAGAGAAAGAACAATGCTACGAAAAACGATTATGTTCACCAAGCATTCGTCGTCAGGATACGATCATGCGCGTTGCAGACGGAGCACGACGTCGCGTACGAAATCATTCCATCGCAACGCGAACGCCGATATTGTCGATAATGCTGCGAAATGCAAACATGGTTACGCTCATACGTGCGTCTGCCGTGGGGAGTGTGATGCGTGCGCGCGTTGCACTGGTTATGCGCATGGTGGTATGACGAAAAAATGACGGCATGACAAAAAGGGAGAGGCCTGTGGACCTCTCCCCCTGCAGGATATTCCGCGGATTGCGCAACGATAGGATTCCGTGACAATCGGATTCCGCAGCGTTTTTCGCCGCGCATGTATGCGATTTGCGACGTGCGCTCCTGGTTTACAGTTCGAATCCGAGTTCGGCGGCGGCTTCGGTGGGAACCGGATCGTCGCACCAGAAATCCTCAAGATTCTCGTTGGTGGCGAGGCTGCGGATTTCCGCCTTGTCGATATACAGTTCGCCGCTCAGATGGTCGGTTTCGTGCTGGAAGATGCGGGCCGGCCAGCCGTGCAGATGTTCCTCATGCTGTTTGCCATCTTCATCCTGCCAGCGGGCGGTGATGTCGAGCCAGCGCTTGCGTACCGCCTGATAGCCGTCGAAGCTCAGGCAGCCTTCGTAGAAGCTGCGGGTTTCGGTGCCGATCGGCTCATAGCTGGGGTTGATGATGACGTGGAATGGGAATTCGGACGCTTCGCGCGGGTCATCGTCATCGTCGTCGCGCACATGGTCTTCCACCACGGCAAGCGCCAGTCCGAGGCCGATCTGGGTTGCGGCGAGACCTACGCCCGGCGCTTCGATCATGGTGACGCGCATGGTTTCGATGAGCTTGTCAAGTGTCTTGCGGCTCAGTTGGCCTTCGTAGGCTGCGGTCTGCTGGCGCAGTACCGGTTCACCTGCCTGCACGATGGGAAGCAGCTGTTCCTTGCCGCCGGTTTTGATGAGTTTTTCGACCTCGCGGTTGAGCTCGAGGTTGACTTTCGAGTTACGTCCAAACATGGGGTTCCTTCGCGGATTGGTTCGGGATTTTGGATTGCCAAATACTGTGTGTCGGCGGTGTGATTACAAGGCGAGTTCTTCGGCCACGACTTTGGCGAGACGGTCGCAGACCTCGTCGGCCTGCTGCTGGGTTTCCGCTTCAGCCATGACGCGCACGAGCGGTTCGGTGCCGGAGGGACGCAAGAGCACGCGGCCGGTGTCGCCGAGCATTTTCTCTTCGCGTTCGACGGCCGCCTGCACTTTGGCGTTGGTTTTGGCTGCGAGCTTGTCGACGTTTGGCACGTTGATGAGGGTTTGCGGCAGTTGCGGGAAGTCGGATGCGAGTTCTTTGAGACTCTTGCCGGAGTTGACCACTTCGTTGCACAAGGTCAGTGCGGTGAGTGTACCGTCGCCGGTGGTGGCGAATTCGCGGTTGATCACGTGGCCGGACTGTTCGCCGCCGAGCGAATAGTCGCCGCGCAGCATTTCCTCAAGCACGTAACGGTCGCCCACGCCGGTTTGCACGGTTTTGATGCCCATGGAACGCAGGGCGAGCTTCAGGCCGAGGTTGCTCATCACGGTTACCACGAGGGTGTCGTGGTTGAGTTTGCCCGCGTTTTTCTTGGCACGTGCAAGAATGCCCATGATCTGATCGCCGTTGACCATATTGCCTTCGCCGTCTACGGCAAGGCAACGGTCGGCGTCACCGTCGAATGCCACGCCCAAGTCGGCTCCGGAGGCTTTGACCATGGCCTGCAGCTGTTCGGGGTGTGTGGATCCGGCGTTCTTGTTGATGTTGTAGCCGTCTGGCGAAGCGTTGATCACGATCACGTCGGCTCCTGCGCGGCGCAACGCTTCCGGCGCGACCACGGAGGTGGCGCCGTTGGCGCAGTCAGCCACGACTTTCAAGCCTTTCAACGGTGTCGGCTGGGACTTGTCAGGCCCGATGGGGGCGATGGTGGATACCAGATGGTCGATATACAGGTTGGTTGCGGTTGCCGTGTCGTGGCTGATACGTCCCACGCCTGCACCGGTCGGGCGTTCCCAATCCTGGCCGAGCACGTTTTCGATTTCGTCTTCTTTGGTGTCAGGCAGTTTGAATCCGCCGCGTGCGAAGAATTTGATGCCGTTGTCGGGCATGGGGTTATGGGATGCGGAAATCACGGCACCCATTTCCACGTTCAGCACGGAAGTCAGGTATGCGACACCCGGAGTTGGAATAATGCCCGCGTCGATCACGTCGAATCCACCTGCGGACATGCCTGCGGACAGTGCCGCTGCAAGAAAATCGCCGGAAACGCGAGTATCGCGGCCGACCAGTGCACGGCGACGACCGTCGAATTCGCTTTTGTCTCCATCATCGCCAAGCACGCGCACCGCAGCATCGCCCAAATCCAACGCAAGCTGTGCGGTCAAAGCCCTATTCGCCAATCCTCGAACACCGTCTGTTCCGAACATACGTGGCATGAGTCTCAAGTCCTCGCTATCTCAAGTTATATTGCCGTGCACCATCGTACTCAACGGGTTCACCATTCAACGAAACAGTCGAGAGCATGTTGCGATACCTGCATACTGCGGTACGTAATGTTGCGCAAACCGCAGTATGCAACGGCGCGGGCTTTTCCGCAATCTCACGTTTTCGCAATATCGCGTTATTCGCGCAATACCGCATTCGACAGTTGCGCCACGAACAGGCCTTGGTCTCGAGTGACGATTTGGGCGCGACCGGGCGCCGCCTTCTTCGGTTTGACTTTGCCGATCAGCTGGCCTTCGTTCGAATCTCCGGACAGCAGAATGCCGGTCATGCCGAGATCATGGAACGTCTGCAATACCGGATCGTACATGGCTCGGCTCGCACCGCCGGTTCTGCGGGCCACCACCACATGCAATCCCAGATCGGAGGCCTGCGCCAAATATGGCACCAACGCACGCAGCGGGTTGCCTCGGCTGGTGGAGACCAAATCGTAATCGTCGACCAGCACGTAAACTTCCGAACCCGTCCACCAGGAACGGTCGCGCAACTGTTCGGCAGTCACGTCCTGGCCCGGAATGCGGGTTTTCAGGAATTCCGCAAGCGCGTCGAGACTTTCCGTAGCCTGTTCGTCATTGGTCAGGTACGCTCCAAAATGCGACTGCGGAATCTGCGCAAGATTCGCACGACGATAATCCAACATGAAAATTTTTGCTTTTCCATCCGGATAGCTTCGTACGATTTCGTTGATTATCACGCGAAGGAATGTAGATTTCCCCGAACCGGCGTCACCGAATAGGTAACAGTGCGGTTCGGTGTTGAAGTCGAACACCACTGGAGACAGTGCGTTCTCGTCGATACCGACCACTATGTTGCCTTTGGCGAGCTGGTTGGATGCCTTTTGACGCATGACGGAAGCCATCATCGCCTCGTACGGCAGGTTTTCGGGCAGCAACCGCAGCTTCGGACCATGCGGATGGCCTTGCCATGCGGAACGTACTTTGGCGATGAGATCGTTGATGCCGTCGGACACCGTCGCCGCATCATGCCCGCCATCGATGCGGGGCAGCGCTGCGAGCGTATGCAGTTTGTTGGCGCTCAGGCCACGGCCAGGCGCGCCCTTGGGCACGGTGTCGGCAACGTGGCGGTCGATTTGCGAATCGCTCGGATCGCCCAAACGCAGTTCGAGCTTGGTGCCGATAAGGTCGCTGATATTGGCACGGATTTCCATCCAACGGTTCGCGCTGAACAACACGTGCACGCCGAAGGTGAGACCACGGGCAACGATCTGCTGGACTTTGGTTTCCAATTCGTCATAGTCGCCGCGGAATACGCCCCAACCGTCGATGACGAGGAACACGTCGCCATATCCGTCGTCGACCTTGCCTTCGGCGCGACGGCGACGATACGCGTCCATGCCGTCGATGCGCTGTTCTTTGAAGAATCGTTCGCGCGCGTCGATGATGCCGCTGACTTCGGCAAGCGTACGACGGACTTTTTCATCCTCATTGCCTGCCGCGATGCCGCTGACATGTTCCAATCCATCCATGGAGGAGAACGCGCCGCCACCGCAGTCGATCACATAGAACTGCACTTCGAGCGGCGAATGCGTGAGCGCCAACGATGCGACGATGGAACGCAACATCATGCTTTTACCGCTCAACGGGCCGCCCACCACTGCCACATGGCCTCCCGCACCGGCAAGATTGAGGGCCATGACGTCTCGCCTCTGCTCGCGTGGCTTGTCTTCCAACGCGCATGGTACGACAAGCGCTCCGGCATTGCGCCACCTTGGCGAAATCAAGCCATACTCCTTGGTGACGGTCAGGTCCGGCATGAAATCGTCGAGCGAATTCGGCGTGACCAGCGGAGGCAGCCACACCACGTGCGCGGGATTGCCTTTGCCTCGCATCTGTTCCACCGCATACTGGAAGGTGGTGGTTTCGCCGTCCAACCCCTTCGGCACGCCCGACACGTAAGACGCGCGGAAGCGGGTGATGGTGCCGTCAGGCGATTTCAGATAGCCGATGCCAGGCAGGCTTGGCAGATCGTACGCGTCCGTAATGCCCAGCACGGCACGGGATTCGGTTGCGGAGAACGTTTTCAGACCGATACGGTATGACAGGTGCTCGTCAAGACCACGCAGCTTGCCTTGTTCCAAACGCTGCGATGCGATGAGCAGATGTATGCCCAGCGAACGGCCGACCGCGCCAATGCGAACGAACGATTGCACGATCTCGGGTTTCGCCTTCAACAGTTCGGAGAATTCGTCGACCACGACCAATAGTGACGGCAACGGTTTAAGATCGCTACGCCCGCCGTTGACACGCATCTCCTCATATTCGGTGATGTTGGCAAGGTTGCCCGCATCTCGCAGCAGCTCCTGACGTCGGTTGACTTCGCCATCCAGCGCGTCTTCCATACGGTCGACGAGCGACGCTTCCTTGCCGAGATTCGTAATGATGGATGAAATGTGAGGCATGCCGTCCATACCTGCGAAAGTGGCGCCGCCTTTGAAGTCGATGAGTACGAAATTCAACTGGTCCGGGGAATGGCTCAACGCCAACGACAGTACCAGGGTTCGCAGCACTTCGGATTTACCCGAACCGGTGGCGCCGACGAGCACGCCATGCGGGCCCATGCCATGCTGGCCCATCTCTTTGATGTCAAGGAACGCGGTACTGGTGTCGTCGAATAGGCCGATCGGCACGCGCAAACGCTCCTTGCCCACACGATATGCCCACAGTTTCGCCAGATCGATATGACGAATATCGCTGATGCCAAGCAGATCAGGCAATTCGGGGGATTTCTTGCGATTGACGGATTGTGAGGAATCGTCTCCGGTTTCGTTAACATGCACGCTCTCCAAGCGTTTCGCTATGCAGAGCGCCTCTTCCACAGTCAATTCGTCCGGTTGGATTTCCACAGGCTTGAGTGCCGTGGAAAACACTTCAACCATATTGATGTCGCGCTTTTCGAGAACGTTCAGTCCTTCCTCAACCACGGTCTGCGAATACAGCACACGAAGCACGTCATCTTCCTCGAGCTCCCCCCAATCATTCGGCATGTCGAACACGGTCACTCCACCGAGGCCGTCTTCAGCGAACAATCGGGACTCTCGAGACAATACAGTCCGGTCGAATCCATCATTGATCACCAAAACATGAGGAGCAATCTCATTATCTCCGGTACGCCTGTTGCGGTTCAGCACTTCCTCGCCTATCAACGCATCAACTTCGCGCACGTTGCTCGTCAGCATAAATCCATGACCGTTATACGTGCCTTCCAAGTATTTCTCGTTCAGCACACGGTTATGAGGCAGCAACCGTACCCATTCCCACTGCCCCATGCGATCAGCGGATGCCAGTACGAGCACTCTGCAGCATTCAGCCGGATGCCAAACCGCCGCTTGACAGATCATGGCTCTTGCGAGCGCCTGCGTCTGGCTTTCGTTTCCAAGCAATTCCACACGCTTGTATTTCCTCAGGTCAATGCCGTAAGGCATATTGTGCAACGTTTTATGTGCAAGCATGAAACGATGCGCCGCCGATGCCGAAACCGGGTCGAGCTGCGCGAGTGGAGGCAATTCAGGTGATTCAAGCTGCAGGCACAATGGCACACTATGCGTGCCGCAACGTAATATCATGAAATCGTCGTCTGCGGGAACACGTTCCCAGCAACGTTCCGGTTCCTGGGCGATCGCCGTCAACGAGGATGGGGATGGAGCGTTCCACAATGCGGCATTGCGTTGTTTCCTTCCCGCGGTGCGCACGGTTTTGCGTATGCCAGCCAAATAAGTGAGATATTCACGTCTTGCCGCCGCGAGGTTCGCCATGCGTTGCGAACGTTGGCGGAAGCCGTTGACCGCCACGAATCCCAATGACGACACCATGAACATGCCGCCGGTAAGCATGCCGGTGAGTCCCGAATTGGTCATCAGCATCATGACCATGGCGCTGGCGGTGCCCAACAATGGCACCAACGATGTGAGCAGCGTGTTGACACCGTCGCTGGGTTCAAGCTCGGGTGGTGCCTGCAATACGATTTTTCCTTTTGGAGGTTTGGGACCTTCGAGCCTGCTGTTTTGTTGTTCCGCAGTAATAGCCATCAACGCCTCCTGCTTTTCGATGTGATGATGCTGCAGCCCATGTCTCCCAGTCCGATGCGGGATCCGACATGCATACGCGTTCGGACGTTCGGTTCAAGTTCCGTCTCTTCGCCGCTTTCGTCAAGCACTCGCGTACCGTTGGTGCTCGCTAAGTCAGTGATCCAGATTTGGTCGTCCACCAATTCGATCCGAGCATGGTTTCGTGAGACCGTACCAGTATGGTCAGGCACAGCCAACGCGATGTCCCCTGTCTGCTGCGGGGCTGGCTTGCGCCCGAGAATCAATGAAGAAGGCACGCTGAGAGTTCTCTTGGAGCCATCTTCAAAGAAGAGAAAGGTTTGGGGTTTCTCAGGAGGTGTCACTGGCACCGAGGCCGTCTGTTGTTCAACCGTTGTCCGAACCGGATACATCGGCTTTTCCGAAGGCATGGGTACAGGAGAAACCTGTTTTGCCATTGGCATGGGAACCGGTTTGGACACGTCCGCCACTGTTTTGGGAAGAGGCACGGGAGGAGTGGGCTGCATCCGAGGCATGGGAACCGGAGGAATTTGCCTCGATACGACCGGTTGTTCCTCCAACGCCTCAACACGTTGATGAATATCGACGCATCCCAAAGATGCCAGTCTGTCTGCCCATCCCTGATGCAAATCATCCTTGGCGAACAACGGTGAGCAAATCACCGCAATCAGACCTATGACCAACGCAAGCGTGGATCCGATAAGCACACAATACTTCACAAGAATCCGGCCCATTCCGGCGGGCAAAGTTCCCGCCGTGACGTCACGCATGCCTTCCACGCGAACCGTACGCAAACCGAACATCATATTCCCCGGAGTCAGACCGCGCGAACCTTCTCCAATAGCCAGCACCGCAACCGATTCGAGCATCACCAGGAACGTGACGGGAATATTATGTCCGAGCAAAGCCGCAATCACGCCGCAAAGCAATACGAAACCGCAATCGACGAATGCGGCCGCACATTGTTTTCCGGCTCCTGCCGGACGACATCTCATTACGGAATTCGAATCCGACATCACAATCCCCTTATATACTGCAACGCGCCAGCTGCGAAGAAAGCCGCCACAGGCGTGACCATCATGGACAGGAAGCACAACGCATCGCCGGCGCGAGACAATACAAGCGAATGAAAACCGCCTTTTTGCACAGGAATGGCATATACCAGCAGAACGCCAATCAGGCCAATCGCGCATACGCCGAACAGCCTCATGTTTTCGGTTGTCATGAAGCCCCAGGCCCTCACGCAGGCCATAGCCATCACCATCACCGCAGACAAACGCATGCAGTATCGTTCGAAAGGTCTGCCCGACCGGCGCGGCTTAAGGGTGAGAAAGAGAAACAGGGCCGCGGTAAGCACGAGAAAGCCGACAACATCATACATCCGATGGAAATCGCAGAATGCGACCAATGCCGCGTACGGCAATACCAGCAGCGCCAAGCAAAGCACGAAACCGGTCGCGTATCGGGCCTGAAACGTCTGCATATCTTCACGAATATCAACTTGGGTCAATACACGGGCCTCTTCGGGAATGCCACCGCGCACCGTCCAACGACGTGTCATGTAGGCACGCCATTGCACAAGATAACGGTCCGGCACATGCACCACGATGTTCGGCAGCATTTGCAGACAGCATATGGCAGCGGCAAGCACCAAACCGGCAAGCAGCCGTACGTCCAACGAACACATCAGCGTTCCCGTACTGGCGAGCAGCAACAGCAACGATACGGCAAAGCATGCGGATATCACGCCATTAAGCACCGGCTGATCAATGCAAACCGTCATTAACGACATATTGAGGCATACGCAAGAAGAAGATAGGAAAACCGCCGCCGCGATCGGCTGAGCGCAAGGTTCAACGCAGCTCGCCGCCACACCGGCACACACCGACAGCAGCACAGCGCAAGCCATGGCAACCAGCGCAACGGTTTGCTCGTGTGAGCGTATGCTCACCACGCATAACCGATCACAAAACAGCATCAGCAATATGAGGCTTGCCACAAGCAGCACAGGCAATCCTCGCATCCGCTCGTCGCCACCGGGAAGCAACACGCTTTCGGACAGCACCGTAACGGCAATACCAGCAAAAAGCACTGCGCAGACGAGCGATACAATGCATATCGCCTGTAAGTCAGCTGGCTTGGTTTCTTTGTGCCGCATATTGGCTTTCCCACTCACGCAGACGAGTCATTCCTTTATCGAGCGCAACACGAGCCTGGGCCGCTTCATTATCTTCGTCGTCCGCATCCTCCACGCTATCTCGCACATAACTCATATTCTGCGCGAGGTAACCACGTACTTCACGCGCTTCCGGAGACTTGTCAATGCCAGCAAGGATGTCTTCCTCACAGGTTTTCCCCATGTCGATACGCTGCTGCAATACTTGCCAAGCGCGCCCACATTCACCTTTACGCCGCTTATTTTCAAGTTCTTTCGTTTTTTCGGCTATTTTTTCATCTATTTGAACTTTCTCTTTTTCGAATTTCGCCCGCTGCTTGTCAAGCCGGGCAGACAGTGAATCCATTTGGTTCATGAAAGCTTCGAATTCCGCTGATGTCATTCCACTTCTCTTTTCTTCGCACATAAAATTGTCGTACCGAGGTCATCGTCCGTTTCGCAATGCAAGTCATAACGATGCGGTTGGAAGGACATGACGATTATCTTCCATCGGACGATCCACCGGATGCCCCGGCAAACGCTACGTCATTCGACGTACTGCCAGTTCCACCGTTCGACGTGCCTCCGCCAAAAACGCTCAGCATGCCCTCTGTTTTTACGGAAAGCCGTTGCATAACCATGAGGCATACACACAATCCGTTAAGGGCTTCATACAGATTGTTAAGATATTCCACGATATCGGATGCCCATTGAATCGCCTGGGTGACTTCCGCAGCGACAGTGACCGTAGCGAGCACCGGACCGGCTCCAGGAATAATCAGCTCACCCGCAATAAGCTTCAACAGCGAAATGATTTCACTCAACGTGTCGAATATCAGATTCAATGTTTTTTCCGCATTGTCCGCCAAAGCGTTCAACGCCTGGGCCATTTCCGAACATGGCTCCGGAGCTTCCACAAGCGCGTCGGCCACCGCCTCATTGCGAACAACATATATGTCCGCGGCCTGCCCAGACCACACTGTCTCGTCGAGACTATTGGAAATTTCCAATAACGCCGTCTGCACTTCAGGCAGTGTTTCAGCCAGCGACTGCCATTTTCCCGCAGTATCGCGAAGCTCATCCCAATCGCCGAAGAATGGTTTCCTGACCCACTCATCTATAGGACTGACACCAAACAATGCCTTGCAAATGAAGTCAACACCTGAGATGGCAATGCGAAGCGTAGTAATCTTGCTATCCAGCGTTTTCGCCAAATCATGCGCACTTTGACGAGTCAAATCCCCTTCCAAAGATTCTGTGAACCTTTTTGACGCATCCTCGAACTTCTGGCTTTTCCTTCCGATGTCTTTCTTATCAAGTCCTGTTTTTTCCAGGATTCTCCCAACCACTTTGTCGGCTGACGTGTAGCCAAATTTCTGTCCGGAAAGGAGGGCTGAGGCAGCCTTTCCCACTTTCCTACTGTCATAGGCCTCGCCGACTTTTTGATAAAACTTCAAGTCGCGTTTAATGTCGCTTAAATCGTCTGGAACATCGATGGTAATCGGGCCGAAATGCAAGTCGTTGGCAGAGCCATCATCTTCTTTTGCAGCCATACTCTTCCCCTTGTGTATAGTTTGAATGTGATATTTACCCGGTTACGGCCGGATATGCTTTGCACAGCATCCTGTTTTATTGAATCGTCGTGCGTTCAGGTAGCTGAATGGTTTCTCTGTCTTCGTACAAGGCACGAAGCTCATCCGCCGTTCTTCCCAGAGGATCTTTAGCTGCGATGCTTTGCCAGGCTTCATCCTCGGCTTGCTTACGCATGGCTTCCCTTGCCGCTTCGGAATCTCCGACGCGGACGGCGACATCGTAATCGCCGTCATTGTCGTAGTCGAGGGCAACGTACCGCGAATCTTCATCCTCATATACGCTGAAACGGGCATTCGCGCCTGAATCGGAGTTCATGGACACGTCGTCCACGCCATCGTTGTCCACATCCAGATCAAACGAAGCGGATCCTGTTTTGCTTGCATCAGAAGGCATCGGAATGGTGGAATTGTCACGCTTTGTCAGAGTAACGGAACCATCCGCCCCAATCACGGCATGCGTATTGCCATCAGTGAGATTCAGAGAGTAGTCGTCTTTGGCGTTTCCATCCACATCCAATCCAATCGTGGTTGGTCTTGTTGGAAGTGGAACCTCATTGAAAATCGGATAAGTGTTCGATTCCGCCGCATCACGCGCACCATCAGATGTTGTTTTTTCTGATCATGGCCGAATTCTTGCGATCCCGACGCCATTGCACCAGAACCTGTCGCAGATGATGCCGGACTTCCTGCCGCTTCGGAACCACCGTCGGATCGACCATTAAACTGATCCACTGGCTGATATTGCTTGCTTTGCAAGGAATCAGCTCTTGAGCCACCACCATTGCCAAAGCTGCCGCCATAGCCGGAATTGCCGCCTATTCCGCCATTTCCCTCGGACCGTGCGTTATGAGGATCCGAGGAATCCAACTTGTCATCCACCTGCTGAAGCAGTTGCAGAATCTTCTTCAGCGCTTCAAGTATCTCCTCTTCAGTGGTGGTGGAATCTTCTACGGTCCCCTGTATGGCCGAAGCAATCAATTTCAGCATTGTTTCAACGTTGGCCAAGTATTCTTGCGTAGACTGCTTCGCCGCTTCATACGCCGGTTCCAGGCATTTGAGAATCAGCCCGAAATTCGGGGTTCCCGCAGACACAAACTGCGCTTTTGCCATAGCGAACTGTTGTGCGGCCTGTTCATAGTTTTTCGCCGACGTTTCCAGATCGGACGGGTCAACGCATATGCATGAGGAAGACACTGCCTTCGCTCCTTTCCTGTTCAACAAGAGAACGTTTTGTTCAACGACGTGCGGTCATGCGCATAGCGCATTCCGCCCATGCCTCATTCGCCGGGACGCCTGCGGTGACCTGCCATGGCCGCCAACGGCTTGGGCTGGAATTCTTCTTCCTCTTCAATGGTCGGAGCAATGTAGCCCAAGGAGTTGCGCCTCTTATCCTTGCTCTGAGACGCACCGCCACGCCCCATACCCATCATTCCCGGAGTGTTTGCACGAGATGACGCCGCAGCTTCGGCACGCGCAATTTCTCCCTTGCGCAATCCCGCAGCCATACCGGTTGCACCTTTGATCGACGAGGATGCAATGGACGCCTTGACCGGATTGTTCGCATAATACGAACCGACGCCGGAGCCAGAAACCGCTGCCATGGAAGCTTCAGACAGTGCTCCGGAACTTGAACCAGCTCCACCTGCGAGCTTGGATACGGCTAACGCTCCACCGGCACCGATGCCAGCGCCAGCGCCAGCCGCCACCGCAGTACGCCCGATTCCGGAACCCGATCCCGCAGAGCCTCCGGACATGCCGCCATGGGCGGAACCGGAACCGTTATAGCTCATATCGCTATCCACGGCCATGTGGTTCCGATACACGTAGCGGCCTGTTGCCGGATCGTATACGTATAGGTTACGGTCAAGCCAACGTCCGCTTGCCGGATCATACACGTATTTGCTTGTGTCGATCCATTCACCGGTGTTCGGGTCAAACATCCGACCATTATGGCTATTGTTATTGTCACCGCCCGTATCGGCAGCGTCCGTAGGGTTGTTACGTGGAGGAAGAGGCGGCGTAGGGCTCACGTTGGGGCGAGAAATTGAGGCCGAACCTGATTTGGGGGTATTGGAGAATTTCGATGATGCGACAGCCGCACCGCCAGCGGCCGCGAGACCAGCGCCACCTGCTACAGCAGCTGAGATTCCAGTGTCGCCAAACGAGGCGGGATACACATCTTCGATTTCCGAAGAATTGTTTTCACCATCCTGTGCTGGCCACAGGCCGTTGATATCGACAACGGGAGCAGACGGTAAATCATTTCTAGGACACTTCTGCTTACATTCTGACTTAATTCGCTGGTATTCCTTCTTTGCAGTCTCCTCTCGTTTATCGGCAAGCATGTTTGAGATCAGGCTGACGCCGGCATTTCCAATTATCCCGGTTAATGTTCCTAATCCGGGAACGACAATATTCAATGGCGTTTCAGCCGCTTTAATAGCTTGTTCAATATCACTGGTCAACCTAGTGCCGGGCAGCTCCACATTCCTCGCATCGTCGATCGCCTGATTGTATGCGTCAACAGTCTTAAATAGTTTACGCAAGGCTGTTGGTATGTCCACATCCTCAATACCTTCGGAAATTCCTTGAGCGCATTCCAAAGCTACCTTTTGGGTTTCGCCCCCAAAAACATAACCTTCTTCAAGTTCCTTTTTCATGGTTTTGAGTTTCGCGGCGGCATCATCTATGACTCGTTCAAACCGTTTGAAATCGTCAAATTCCTCAATAGACCACTTGGCGGTATTGGCGATATCTGACAGTTTTTCCTCATATGTTTCCATAAATCTTCCTCTCGTGTCTTCTTACCCGCTATCGTTTATTGCCTAGGCGGCAATGGCGGTTGAGGAACGTGCTGACCGACCTGCCCGTTCCCAGCCTGCGTTGGAGGGTACGCGTATCCGGCCGGCGCACCGGCGTTCGGATACGAGCCAGTGACGGGAGCGGACCGCGCCGCGGGACCGCCATACGATGGCGCCACACCATACGGGACCGGCGGAACACCGGCCCCACCGACGGTTCCAACCGGCACGGCACGGCCCGCATCCCTCGCCCTCCGCATCCTGCGGACCAGCACCGCCGCCAGCACCACGCCAGCCAACACCAGCACACCGGCACCCGCCAGCACCACGGGAACCACCCACGACGGCACCACGGACGAACCCGAAGCATCCGACGCCATATCCCCGGCGACCTTCCCATCCTCCTCATCGGCCGTGGCCGTCGCGGAATACTTCATGCAATCGCTCCCGCCGTCCGCACGGCACGACTCCACCTTCTCCCACGCGGCCTGCTGACGCTGCAGCTCACGACCCACCAAGGACGCCTCGACCGTAGCCGAAATCCTCTCCCCGTTCGGAGAGAACACGTCGGTATCCGCTACTCCATTCCTCCCCAATGGGGATGGATACTCGTACATGCCCTTGGTCTCCTCATGCTCCCCGCTGGTCTTCACGGCCCATTCCAGGAGCGGGTTCACATCCGGGTACCGGGTCGGATCGACCGACAGCAACTTGCCTGGATCCACGATCCCGAAACCACGCTTGTGTTCCGGATCCAGTTTCGGCCCGCCCGACGCGTTGCCCTTCGTGTTGCGAATCAGGGACTGCAGGATCTGGTTGCCCGTCGCATCCGGCCACCGCTGCATCACGAGCGCGAGATACGCGCTCAGATTCGCCGCCGCGGTCGACGTGCCGCCGCCAGTCAAATCCATCTCACGCGAATCCGTGCTCCGGTAGGACGGCACGCCCACGCCCGGACTCAGCACCGAAACGTTCCCGTCCATCACATCCGACGACTCCTGCAGATTCCCCGCCGAATCCACCGCGTTCACCGTCACCACACCGGGGAAATAATCAGTCGTGCCCGGAGCGCCCACCAGATCATATAGGCCAGCCCAAGAGCCATTGGACCTACCTGAGACCATCACCACGCCATGGCGCAGCGCATACAACATATAGTCTCGGAAAATAGCATCACTGACATCCCCATACCCGAACGACATATTGATGATCCTCGCGCCGGAATCAACCGCATCACGAACACTCGGACCTATTGTCTGCACAGTGGATTCGTTATTCTGAGTTCTGCAGGCAAGAGGCATATTAAGCTCTCCCAGATTGCCCTTTGAGTCCGCGTCCAGCATATAGGCAATCACGGAAGCCCTAGAAGCGATGCCTTGGATACCGGAACCACCATCCCAGCCGCTACCGTTACCCGCAATCAGCGACACCATGTGAGTGCCATGCGTCATCATGTATCCACTGGACGAAAGGACCGTTGGATCATCCGTGGAAACCGGCTCGGAGGAAACGGAACCATCACCGGTTTCCAGATAGCAGGGCTGGCCGCCCTCGGTCACCAGCTTGTACGACACGTCCGCGCCCGCCAGCGCGGGATAGTCGGACACAATCTGATTATCAAGCACGGCGACCTTCACGCCCTTGCCGGTGATACCCGACGCCCATGCGTCGCGCACGCCCATACCATCGACACGCCAATCCACACCATCCGAAGCCACCGCCGACGGCACACACAACCCCACACAAGCCAACACCGCCGCCAACGCCGACAGCACACCGCGCACCTTTCGCACATGCGATGCACACAAATCTCGCGTCATCAATAACCCCTTCTCGTATGGAAATAACAAACGCAACACGTCACTTAATCAGCAAATTCAAAGAGTCTTCGGCGGTAGCGGAGGAATCGAAAGCACATTCACCACACTATCCACTAATGACAGCAGTGGCTCAAACGCCTCATCGCTCTCGTTCTTCTTAGAAGTCTCGTGTATGTCGGATGCTTTACCCTTTGTTTTTCCAACAACAGGTGCAGCCTCCTGAACTGTTACCTCAGCCTTATCGATAGAAGCCACCTGCTGTTCTTCGGCCTGTTCAAATATTTTCGCAGCGCTGCAAACGCGCTGCGAGAAACTACTCATGGCTTCGCCTATATTCGCTCCAGTTCCCTGTAGCAGCTGGGTATACGCGGAAGCGCTCCTCATGAATTCCTTGCCAAAAGCAGTATCGCGGCTATACGCTTCCTGGCCGCAACGCCCTGCAGATTCAGAAACCGACTCGCCATATGAATCCATGTCATTCGCTATCGCACGCGCATTGTCAACATCCGCTTTGATCTCAACTACCATACCCGATCCGCTCCTCGTCAACACCCATATTCCCAACCGGAAAGATTCCGTGTGCGCCCCACACCTTTCGTGGAACACACACGGAATCACACGACATCAGAAACGACCCGCCGAACGCGCGTCAGACTCCACGTACTGCTGTGCGATCTGTGAGGTGGCTTGGGAAATCTGGCCAAGAATCTGATTCATTTCCTGCAACTTGCCATCCCAATTGCGTTGCGCCTGATGATATGCCTCACGAGCGGAACCGTCCCACTGACCAATCAAAGCGCTCACCTGGCTATTGAGGTTTTCAAGCTCCTGAGCAATGCTCTTGGCATCGGCAGCGATATCGCTCGCCAAAACATCCACCTGCTCCGGACGAACCGAAAAAGAACTTACCATAATATGTTTTCTCCTTTAGCTTTCTAGTTCAATTCGATGATGTCAGCCAAGCAACGCCTGCAACTTGGACGTACGGGACTGGTTGTCTTCCTCATTCGCAGCCTGATCCTTGGCTGTACCCCGTAGGTTATCCGAAAGATCAATGAGAATATTGTTCAAGGACGTGGCCTTCTCCTGCCAACTGGACATCAGCGCGTTGAACGACACGGCCGCGTCACCACTCCAGAAAGAGCCCAGCTCCGCCATCTTCGCTTCGATATCTTTGATTCGGTTCTCGATACCCGAGCGCGCATTGTCGACCGCAGTGGCACCCTTCTCAATTGCCCCTTCTTCGGCTCTGATCTGTTCCGCCATCTTGTTTCCTTCCTTGGAGGCATTCTTTCTTAGGGAAGCCACAATGAGACACGACTCCCCCAAGGAATAACAATAACAGCAATAACAAATTCAGTAAAATTTAAATTCATTAAGTATCCAAAACCCGAGATGAACTCACGTCAATCGTTTGACGTTAACTTAAAAGTCACTTAGGCATAGCAATTTTACTGAAAATTAAGCAATTTTTTCAGAAACAAATGACAATCACTGCAAAAATGCAATCATTTTTCTCAATGCCTTATAGTTGTATTGTTTATAGACACGATACAGCGCCTTACGGCATTCTCTAAGGAAGAGCATGAACATCTCCCTGCCACCGCTCCCGCACGGAAGACAAAATACCCCATCTTCACCCCCCATCAATACGACAGATACACTCCAAATCACCGTCTCCTATAAAACGCGCACAATCGCGCTGCGGGTGAACGACGGCCCCATCATCGCCGATCTTCTACCAGACATAGCCCGACGACTCGGCATACTCGATCCGTCGATCGTGTACGGAGGGTACAGGCTGCTCACCAGCGACGGCGATCCACTCTCCCCCGCAAAGACTCTTCGCGAACAACACGTTCCAAACCACTCCACGCTCACGCTTGAGCCCGGAGCATCATCAGACACCGACATCATTTACGATGACGTCGTAGAGGCAGTAGGCGCCAGCGTACAGCACGTATACCGCCCTTGGACCAGCGACCACACCACATTCACGTCACTTGTCATCGGCCTCGGCATGCTTGTTATCAGCGCCGGATGGATCGCGCTTTTCCCCGCATCCATATGGGCATCGGTTCTCGCATTTGGATTCAGCGCAATACTTCTAGCGCTCACAGCCGCATTATGCGGCAAAAACCTGCTCGTGCAATCAACCGCAATCGGACTCATCGCCAGCATTTTTACTGCGATTGGCGGATATCAACTCGTCAACCTGCTCGCAGGCAAACAGCCACTGCATGCCCTGCCACTTCTTGGAGCGAGCCTGGGACTCGCCGCCGCAGGCATACTCATGAGTCTCGCCGCATCCAAAACACGCCCATACAGTTATATTCCCATTTTGATAGGTGCCATCTGCGCCATACCAAGCGTCCTCAGCACACTCATGCCGCAGCAGATGGGGCATATCTGGATCCTCACATCAGCCGTAACCGCACTCACCGCGAGCGCCCTGCCTTGGATGTGTCTGTCTTTTGCAAGAATCAGCGTAGACAGTCCGCATAGCGAATCGGAAATCTTCGCGCTTCCTAACGACATTGACTACCAAGACATCAAACGTAGATATATAGCAGGCTCGACCATGCTCTTCATCGGACGAATCTGCGTCGCCGCGCTGCTGCTCATAGCGGCACCGCTCCTCAACACGTTGGGCACGCCACTCGGGTCAGCATTATGCCTCGCCGCATTCCTCGGCATGCTGCTCGATTCCAGGCAGATCTATACGTTCCGCGAAATGTGCGTAACTGTAGGCGCCGCAGGCATAGGAATCATCGTGACCGGATCGCTCAGCGTGCAAACGCATCAGGAATTCAGCATTCCGCTGATTCTACTCATGCTCGCATGCGCCTTCGCGACCATACTGTTCACCTATGTCTTACGCAAGCATACGCTATTCGCCACACGCGTGGCGGACGCCGCAGAAACCATATGCATCATGCTTATTTTGCCGCTCGCATACCTGGCAATCACGCTGTAAGGACGCTCATGGCCAACAAGAAAGACCTTGCCGAAGCTCAAAGCTACTCGCGCCGCAGACTTGTCACCGCTTTCAGCAGCGGCATTCCAGACGGCGTGGAACTCACTCCGAAGAAAAACCAGACTCCCGTAATAGTGGGTGTAGGGCTTACCGTCATAGCAATACTTGTCAGCCTTTTCTACGGCATGGTAAGTCCATCATTGCCAGACGGTTGGGAGAACAACAAGCTCATCGTCGCAAAAAACTCAGCGGCACGATATGTCAGTTCAAATGGAACGTTGCACCCCGTCATCAATGCCATCAGCGCACGACTGCTCATTCCGTCATCCGACTTCAAAGTGCTCACGGTAGCCGACGACCAGCTCAAAAACATTCCCATCGGTTCCACCATAGGCATCCTCGGCGCGCCAGATTCGCTACCGGAAGAAAACAATCTCATCGCAGGATCCATCAATAGCTGCGTCTCCGACAGCAACGTCACAACCACGCTCAGCAACGCTTCGTCTCAAGTCACAGACACGGCAACGGCAATTGTCGCCAATGTGGACGGCATCAGCTACCTCGTCAACGGAAGTCACCGATACCAGCTTCCTCAGGAAGCGACCTTACGAGACGCGTTCCTCAGAGCATTCGGCATTCCCGAAACCGCTTCCACCGACGCAACCACACAATGGATCAACCTGTTCGAGCAAGGAAGCCCGATCGAACAAATCTCGGTGGACGGAGCAGGCAACAGCATTACCGTCCACGGCGTTGAAGCGCTGGTCGGCAGCGTAGTCATGCAGCAAGGCGATGCCAAGAAAACCAAATATGTGGTTCGTTCCGATGGATCGCTTTCCCCACTCACCGATTTTACCTACGGCCTGTACATCACGGGAAAAACGGATGAATTCACACAGCCGAACGTTCTCAGCGCGGCCGACTTCCAATTCTTCTCAAACTCCACCGAATCCGCAATTCCGGAAGATTGGCCCTCCGAAGAGCTATCGGCAACATCCGGAAACGTCTCCGCGTGCGCAATCTACAATTTGGAAACGGCAGGAAGGAAAAAAGCCGACACCCATGTAAATTTAGCAGTCAAACAAAACAACTCAGCACATAGCGGCACATCCAAAACAAACCCGTCAAGCAATACCAGTTCAACAGTGAAGCTCAAAGGCGGCACCGGAGCATTACTGCAGGCCTCCATCGGCACATCCGACAAAGGCTACATTTTCGCCGTGGATTCCACAGGAACCGCGTATCCCATTGCGAATGCCAACAAAGAAACCCTCAAACGGCTTGGATACGCCAAAAACGACGTGCAAGCCATTCCCCGCGCATGGATAGACCTATTTAGCCAAGGCGTCGAACTATCAGCCCAAGCAGCAGGATCCGCTCCAGGAAGCAACCAATCCAGCGCATCGCAAACAAACGATGGCGGCAATGCGTCGTCATCAACCGCCGATACGACCACTGACGCAGCCACTAACGCAACGGATGATCCTGAAACAGGCGCCGCATCGGCAGACGCGCAAGCACAATGCCAAGCCGGCGTCGAAAACTACATCAATGACACTCCTTGGACCAACACGCTCTTCGACTTCGAAACACTGCACCGTCAATCCACGGGCAAAGGCGTAACCGTGGCGGTAGTCGACTCCGGGGTAGATGCGGATAATCCACATTTGGCAAACGCCGTAACACCTGGGGTAAGTCATATTTCAGGAGACGCCACCAACGGCATGACCGACATATACTCCCACGGAACCATCATCGCAGGAATCATCGCGGCGCGTGCAGTAGACGGGTCGTCCGTAGAAGGATTCGCCCCAGACGCGACCATACTGCCGATCCGCATATTCGAATCGCTCCACGAAGAAAACGGAAAGCAAACCGGCGGACCAAGCATGGAAGACGTCAGCAAAGCGGTAATCGAAGCCGTGGACCACCATGCGCAAATCATCAATATTTCATTAAGCGACATCACCGATCTTCCTCAAATGAGGCGAGCCGTGGATTACGCAGAATCACATGGCAGTCTCATCATCTCCAGCGCAGGAAACCGGCTCACGTCAGCCAGCACCAAGGACGGACGACGATTCCCCGCAGCCTACAGCCAAGTCGTAGGAGTCACCGCCGTGGATACGGATTTGAATATCACCGACGATTCCGTCCACGGCACCCAAGTGGACATCGCGGCCCCCGGCGCATACGTTGCCTCAACCGTCCCCGGCGGCGTGGACTGCCTTTACGCCACCGACGCAGCCTCAACAAGCTTCGCGACCGCATATGTAAGCGGCGCGGCAGCCCTCATCGCCTCACAATATCCGAATGAAACACCCGCACAATGGCGGCAACGACTGCTCGTTTCAGCGAATCGACCAAATTCCGACCAGCGAGACAACAACATTGGATGGGGACTGGTGGACCCACAAACCGCGCTGAACATAGCGCTTTCCGACAGTCTTCGAGGCCCGACTTCAACAGGTGGCATGCACGCCCAGAATAATGCCGAAACGTCCATGAAACCGCTTGTATTGCACAAAATCCAAGATCCTGATACGAATTTCAAACGATTCGTGGAAGCTGCCAGTATCGCCGTGTCTTGCGCGTATATGGTGGCATGGCTTGTACGGACCGCGCGAAAGACCGCGCGAAAGAACACTTCGCAAAGTATATCAACAAATGAGCATAGTTTTAACTAGAATAATTAGATATTTTCAGATAGTCATTTGAAATTAATGCCGATCTGAACACTTATTCATAGAGAAACGAACGGCATCCGCCTTATGCAGTCCCTCGCGAAGTAATCACTCGTCCATAGGAAAAGAAGATCATATTAGCGTCCCATGGCGCTGACGCCCATTCAGCTCGTTTTGCCACCGTACGACAGTCCGCCGGAATACACCCACATGCCGTAGTGTGCGGCACGCGGATCGTTCTCCAACGGAAACCGCGGGTCGCACTGGTCCGGCCAGACGATGTCGCCCATGCAGGGTGCCGGGATTTCCCGCTGCAGCTGCTCGTAGTAGACGCGGTAGGCGCGGAACAGCTCCAGCTCCGTGTACGGCTCCAAGGCGCAGTGCATGGCGACATGCGGTTCGCGGCCCGCTTGCAGCATTCGGTTGATCCACGCGTACAGGTACCCCTTGTAGACGAAGAATCCCGGCTTGTGGGGGAACGTGTTCATCAGGTCGAGCATACGTTTCGAACATGAACCGTTACGCAGGTCGGCGTATGGCGTCCATGCCAGCTCGCCGACGCTGCATGCGGCGTATTGGAACAGGTTCAGGTCAACGGTCAACGGGAACGGGGCCCTTACGGCGACCCCTCTTAGACCGAATCGTGAAATCATCGGATCCACCGATCGGAAACGATACCGTCCCCCATCGGCGAACTCGTCATAGTACAGAGGCTCGCTGTCCAGAACGACGCCATCCCAGCCGTCGCGATGATGGGCGGAACGACAGTAGCAGTGTTTTTCGTACAGTCCACCGGTCCAGCCGCGTATCGGCTCGTTCCAGCCGCCCATGCACATGTAGACCAGCCATCTAGGCAGGGGATAATAGGAGCCCGTCGAGCCGACATCCTCCACCCAGCCACGCTCCTCAAGCGAATACGGGTCGTCCACCTGACGCCAGCCGAAAAAACCGTCTCGTTCCGACACCAGAGACATATTTGGCTCCCATCTGCAAATTAGTGAGAATGGATTCGGCCTGACCGTTATGGAAACCAGCTTTTGTTTGGGATGGCTTGTTTGGAGGCGAACCAGCCCGGACTGGCAGCGGGATAAGCCGCGCCGCCGGTCCGGTCTTGTAAGGCAATATCACAAGAGTGATATCAGATGCAGTTATCAGAAGTAGCTACTAAGAATAGCTACCGGAAGTGGCATTTAGAAACGGCATCAGAGGGACGCGTTGAAATCGCGCACCTTGAGCGTGCGGTGCGACGATTCGACATTGCCGCGCACAATACGCTGCAACGCGTTGTCGGCGTCCGCATGCGAAGCCAGCCAAGCATCACCGAGATCCACCAGCGTGGCCGGATCGGCATAGCTCGGATACAGGCCTTCCAGCAGGGCCTCAGCCATGTGGAAGGTCTTGTTCTGCCAAATCCAGTCGGCAACCTCGAAATACTTGGCCGCATACGGTTCAGCCAAGTCGGCACGTGGAGTTGATGCGAAACCACGGGCCACGGATTCCAACTGCATGTTGGTCAGCTCATCGTTGTGCAAAGCCTCATTCCAAGCCCATTCCTTGGCCTTCGCAGTGCCTGCGACCGCGCGAGCGCCCAATGCGAACTCACGGTTCTCAGTGGTTTCACGCTTGGCAAGCTCCGCGTCGATATCGCTCTGGCTGATGGCGTTGATCGTGCTCAACGCGTTGATGATGGTCCAGCGGAAGTTGTTGTCGATTTCCAAGCCGTCAAGCTTCACGGAACCATCGAGCAGACCCTTCGCATTCGCTTCGAAAGCGGCGTCGCCCGGCTCGCCATAACCCAAGTAGGCTGTGATCAGCTGGAACTGCTCGTCGGAACCGGCTTCGGCGGCCTGAGACAGCTTGAACAGTTCGGCAGCCACATGCTCCACCACTTCGGCACGGTCGGCCGGAGCGGTGTAATGCCATGCGGTGGTGCTGATCTGCGCCAGAGCGTAACGGAACGTGGTGGACTCATGTTCCGTGGCAAGCGCAGCCAAAGAGGTTTCGATGAACTGCTTTGCCGGCAATTCGCCGTCGCGGGTCATATCCCAGAATGTAAGCCAAATCACGGAACGAGCCAACGCATCGTCGAAACGATACAGGTTCTCCGCAGCGAACTTGAGGCTCTTCTCGTCGAAGCGCAGCTTCGTGTATGTCAGATCGTCGTCATTCACCAAAATCAGCGCCGGACGTGCCTTGCCGGCGGCTGCTTCGACAATCGTCAGTTCGCCGTCAACATCAAGTTCGAACTGTTCGGTACGCACGATCTTGCCGGTTTCCGGATCCTCATTGTAGAAGCCGACAGCCAGACGATGTGCGCGCAGCACCGGATGCTCAGCCGAAGCGGACTGGCGCAACGCAAGCTGGCGAATCGTGCCATCCTCGTTTTCCTCAACTTCGGTGGCGATGGTGTTGATGCCGGACTGTTCAAGCCACTGGGCGCTCCACGCCTTGAGATCGCGGCCGGACGTCAACTCGAGTTCAGCCAGCAGATCGGCGAGCGTAGCGTTGGAGTACGCATGCTTGTTCAGATAATTGTTGATGCCCTTGAAGAACTTCTCACGACCCACATAGAACACGAGCTGCTTCAACACGGAAGCGCCCTTGGCATAGGTGATGCCGTCGAAGTTGACGTACGTGTCGTTCAGATCGTTGATCGGCGCGACGATCGGGTGGGTGGTGCTCAGCTGGTCCTGGCGCAGTGCCCAGCTCTTCTCGCCGGAGCTGAATGTGGCCCAAGCGTCCTTCCATTCCGTGGCTTCGGCAGTGGCGAGAGTGGACGTGAACTCGGCGAAGGATTCGTTGAGCCACAGGTCGTTCCACCACTTCATGGTCACGTAGTCGCCGAACCACATGTGTGCAAGCTCGTGCAGCACGGTGACCACGCGGCGCTCGGCATACGCGTCGGTGACCTTCGATTCGAACACGTACTGGTCGCGGATGGTGACCATGCCGATGTTCTCCATAGCGCCGGCGTTGTATTCCGGCACGTAAATCTGGTCGTACTTGGCGTACGGATACGGCACGCCCCAAGTCTTCGCATAGAAGGCGAAACCCTTCTTGGTGATGTCGAACAGGTAGTCGACATCCTTGGCGAACGCTTCGGCGAGCGCCTGACGGCAGTACATGGACATCGGCACGGTGCGACCGTCTTCGTTGGCGTATTCGGTGTGCCATTCGGCGTACGGTCCTGCGCAGATGGCGGTGAGGTAGGAGCTCATGGTCGGCGTGGATTCGAACACCCACAGCTTGGTGGTTTCGGCTTCGTGCGTGCCGAGCGTGCCCTCTTCGGTAACGGTTTCATTGTCGGTCACGGATGCGGCAGGCATGTTGGAGGTGACGATCCACGACTTGGCTGCAAGCACGGAAAAATCGAACACGGCCTTGATGTCGGGCTGGTCGAACACGGCATACACGCGGCGGGCATCCGGCACTTCGAACTGAGAGTACAGGTAGATGTTGCCGTCGGAAGGGTCGACGCTACGGTGCAGGCCTTCACCGGTGTTGGAATACTGGCACAGTGCCTTGACGGTCACTTCGTTGTGCGCTTCGAGGTTCTTCAGTTCGATACGGCTGTCGGCGAACGCTTCGGCCGGATCGAGAGTTTCGCCGTTGAGTACGATTTCGCTCACTTCGGTGGCGATCAGGTCAAGGAAGCTGGTAGCTCCCGGCTCGGCGTCGAACGTGATGGTGGTTTCGGAACCGAAATTCTTGGCTCCACGGGTCAGATCAAGTTTGACCGTGTAATGAACCGGTGCTGCGATAACGCTTTTGCGTTCTTCCGCTTCGATTCGGGTGAGATTTGCTCCTGGCATGTCACTCCTTATTTGTGTTGAGATTCCTATTTATTGAATAGGAGACGGCGCAACCGGTTGTGCCGGTTACGCCGTCCTTCTTTTGATTATGTAATCAACAATTATTGACGATCTGTCGATATTTCAATATTATTCCAATATTGATTTCGCTGGAATCGGCGATATTGCGAAAAATATTGACTATCTGTCGATTCATCATTGCGCTGCGTTCAATCCCATCGCTTCGTCAACATCCTGTGCGATATCGGCAACGACCGGAACGATCATCGGCTTGCGATGCAGCTGACGTGCGACCCAGCTACCCAACGTACGACGCATGATCTGCTGCAACTTGTATGTATCGTGCGTGCCAGCCATCATCGCATCCTGCAATTGCTCGACGATCTGATGACGAACCTTGTCGAATTCGCTTTCGTCTTCGGCCACCGCGTTGAGATAGATCTTCGGACCTGCGACAACGTCAGCCGTTTCCGTATCGACGACGACGAAGCTCGACACGAAACCTTCCGTGCCAAGAATACGACGCTTCTCAAGCTCGTCCTCGGTAAGTTCGCCAACGGAATCGCCATCGACGTACACGTAGCCGCATGGCACGGAACCGACAACAGCAGCTTGGCCGTGGTACAAATCGACCACATCGCCGTCTTCGGCAAGCACCACATTCTGCGGATCGACGCCCGTCTTGACCGCGATCATGCCGTTGGCCACCAAGTGACGGTTCTCGCCGTGGATCGGCATGGCGCACTTCGGCTTGACGATGTTGTACATGTACAGCAGTTCGCCCTCATTGCAGTGGCCGGACACATGCACGGCGGCATTGTCTCGATTGACCACACGAGCGCCAAGCTGCACCAGCTTGTTGATGATCTTGTACACGCCATGCTCGTTGCCCGGAATCAGGGAGCTCGCAAGAATGACAGTGTCGAATTCGTTGATGGTGATGTCGCGATGATTGCCGTCGGCGATACGGCCAAGCGCGGCCATCGGCTCGCCTTGGGAACCGGTGCACATGTAGACGAGCTTGTCATCCTGCACGTCATGGGCCTTCTTCAGGTCGATGACCGTGTCTTCCGGAAGTCTCAAGTAGCCCAAATCCGCAGCGATGGACATGTTGCGAACCATGGAACGGCCCACGAACACCACCTTGCGACCGTACTTGTGGGCGGCGTCGACAACCTGCTGCACACGGTGCACATGGCTGGAGAAGCTGGCCACGATGATCTTGCGCGTGGCCTGGGCGAACGCCTGATCAAGAGCTGGGCCAATGGTGGTTTCCGGCTTGACGAAGCCTGGAACCTCAGCGTTGGTGGAATCCATCATCAGCAGATCCACGCCCTTTTCGCCGAGCTTGCCGAACTCCACCAAATCGGTGATGCGATGGTCGAGCGGCAGCTGGTCAAGCTTGATATCGCCGGTATCGATGAGACTTCCGGCCGGAGTCTGCACGAACACAGCCAGAGCGTCCGGAATGGAATGCGTGACGTTCACGAACTCAAGATTGAACGGACCGACCTTCAGCTTGTCACGACCCTTGACCTCAACCAGTCGCGGATTGATGCGATGCTCCTTGCACTTGGCTTCAACGAAAGCCAACGTGAGCTTGGAACCAATCAGCGGAATGTCGGGGCGGAGCTTCAGCAGATACGGCACGCCGCCGATATGATCCTCGTGGCCGTGGGTAAGCACCAGAGCCTCGACCTTGTCGAGACGGTCCTTGATGTAGTGGAAGTCAGGCAGAATCAGATCGACACCCGGCTGCTCCTCTTCGGGGAAAAGCACACCGCAGTCGATGAGCAGCAGGTGACCGTTGTATTCGATCACGTTCATGTTGCGGCCGATTTCGCCCAGGCCACCAAGCGGCACGATGCGCATGGAGCCCTTACGGTACTTCGGCGGAGCGATCAACACGTCATCCTGCTGGGGCGCGGTGGTCTGCGGAGCAAGACGGGAATTGCGACGGCTTCCAGCAGAAGAGCTTGCCGCGCTGGAGTTCTTGGAACCTCTGGAGTTCTTCGTGTTCTTTGCGGCCTTCACGTTTTTCGTGCTCTTCGAGCCCTTGGAGGAGCCGCTGCCGTTGCCGCGAGAACCGCCACGAACGGAACCGGACGCATCGCCCGCACGATTGCCACGGCCACCGCCACGGCCAGAAGACTTCGCCTTCTTGGAAGTCGTTTCAGCCTTGCTGACCTTCTCAGAGCTCACAGACTTCACGGATTTCACATCCGCGGTCTGCGTGTTTTCAGTGCGCTTGGCAGCTTTGCTGCCGCGCTTGTGCGTAGTTACTGTTTTGGTTTCTTCTATAGCCATTTCCTAGTTGGATTTCTATTACTAATTGTCTCCGCCTGTGCGGAAACGAGGAATTCAGTTAGTTTGCCGTATTACGGCAACCCAGCAAACTTGTGATCGCAACAATGCCCGGAATCAGCGCAATCGCCGACAATCAAGCGCTTCGCAATCACAAGTTTCGCAATCACAAGTTCTTCAATTACAGCAAGCCGGAAGCGCGCATGCCATCTTCCGCGCGCTTGATCTCAGCCTCGCCCGGACCGACGTTCGGCAGACGCATCGTCGTGGAGTCGAGAATGCCACGCACCTTCAGCGAGCCTTGGCCATAACAGCCTGGAAACCGTTGCCGTTCATTGCTTCGACCAGTGGAGCAAGCTGCACGGCAATGCGCTGAGCCCCATGAATGTCACCGCGGTCGAATGCGGCAGCCAAATCGCGCATCGGACCGGAAGCAGCATGTGCGATCACGGAAATAATGCCGACTGCACCAACCGAAAGGAACGGCAGGAACAGACCGTCATCGCCCGAATACCAAGTCAAACCGGTTTCCATACGCTTACGCACGGCACCCGCGATATCTCCGGTGGCGTCCTTCACCGCCTTGACGTGACCAAGCTCAGCCAAACGACGGTAGGTTTCCAACTGAATGTGCAGACCGGTGCGGCCAGGCACATCGTAAACGATAATCGGCTTGTCCGCGGAATCATTGACCGCCTTGTAGTGACGGAACACGCCTTCCTGCGACGGGCGCGAATAGTACGGAGCGACCACAAGCACCGCATCGGCGCCCGCCTCCTGAGTCTGCTCCACCATGCGCACGGTGTGGGCGGTATCGTTGGAACCCGCACCGGAGATAACGGGCACGCTCACCACATCCTTGACGGCCTGAACCAGCTCGACCTTCTCCTCCATGTGGGTGGTGGGAGACTCGCCCGTGGTGCCATTGACCACAAGGCCATCGGCGCCATCGGCAACAAGCTGCTTCGCAAGCTTCTGCGCGGCCTCGAAATCAACGGAACCATCGGCCTTCATGGGGGTGACCATGGCCGGAAGAATACGTCCGAAAGGAGCAGGATCAAGAAGATGCATAGTACCGTCAGTCATAGTGCCAACGGTACTTCCCGCCACGGACGCCGAAGCGCCCGAGTTCGCGACCATATCGCAATATGAACTGCCTTCCAGAGACCAAAATCCTCCACCCGCTGGAACAATCCTCCCGTCAACCAGCCTCCCAGAGACCCAAAACCTCCAGTTAATGGAACAATCCTCCCGCTGCCAAGCCTCCCACAGTCCAAAATCCCCCAGCAAGTGGAAGAATCGGTACGCTTAGCCGCATACTCAGGGGGGATTCAAGCCAAATGACTTCACGATTTTGATCTGGTGACCGCACGATTTCGGAATATCGCACGATTTTGCTTTCCTGACCGCACAACACTCCAAAACAGTGCGATCACCAAGAGGGAAAGTGCGCCCACCAAAACAAACTCAGGCAAGGTATTGGGTGGGGTTCTGCTCGAACTTGGCGGCGCAGCCCGGGTTGCAGAAGTAGTAGGTGGTGCCGTTGTATTCGCGGGTTGCTGCGGCAGTGGCCGGATCCACGCTCATGCCGCAGACCGGATCTTTGGCGGGCGCGCTCTGATTGCCGTTGGCAGTGTGGCCGCCACAGCAGGAGTGCGCGCCGCCCATGCCTTCCATACCCTCGTGCATACCTTCCTTCTTGGCCTTGTGATCACTGAACAGTCCCATGATGAATCCTTTCTGACTATGGTTGTTGTGATTATTATCGTTCGGGTTCGGCTGGCGAACCTGATATGTCTTATTTGCGGCACGCACCACCTTGTCTGGATCGAACAGGCGCAGTCGGCTCGCGTTCGTCACCACGCATAGCGACGAGAATGCCATGGCCGCGCCCGCGATCATCGGATTGAGCATCATGCCGGTGAACGGGTACAGTACGCCCGCCGCAATGGAAATGCCGACGCTGTTATAGCCGAGCGCAAATCCAAGATTCTGCGCGATATTGCGCATGGTGGCGCGGGTCAAGTCGAGCGCATGCACCAAACCCATCAGCGAGCCATTCATCAATGTCACGTCTGCGGATTGGATCGCCACATCCGTACCGGTACCGATGGCGAATCCCACATTCGCGCGGGCAAGCGCCGGAGCATCATTGATACCATCGCCGACCATCGCCACCGTATAGCCTTGCGCCTGCAGTTTCGCGATTTCGTCCGCCTTGTTTTCCGGGCGCACTCCCGCGATCACATTGCCAACGCCAACTTGATCGGCCACGGCACGCGCCGTCGTTTCGTTGTCTCCAGTGAGCATCACCACGTTGACGCCACGCGATTTCAAAGCTGCGATGGCCTGCTGCGAATCGGCTTTCACCGTATCCGCAACGGCCACGATTCCCGCAAGCTCGCCGTCGATTGCTGCGAGCATCGGCGTTTTCCCTTCCGCCGATAGCCGTTCCATGGTTGCGATAATGTCGTCAAGATCCTCGTTGCCGACACTCGGCATGGCCACGTCAAGATCGTCGATCAGATCGGTATTGCCGACCGCAACGTTGTACATTGCGGTTTCGAGAGAAGATATGGATGATTCGAAGGTCACGGAAGATGCAGAGGATTCGTCAGCTGCAACAGTCGGATTATTTGCAGATATTAACGGCAACGCGACGTGCGCAGTGACGCCCCGACCGGAAATCGCACGGAATTGCGTGGTCTCGCCTAACGTAAGATGCCTCTCTTGCGCGCCCGCAACAATCGCGGCGGCAAGAGGATGTTCGGAATCCCGTTCGGCACTGGCGGTAATCGCCAGCAGATCATCCGGCATTTTGCGCCATTTTCCAAGCGGAAACACGTCGGTCAACGATGGCTTTCCAGCGGTGATCGTGCCTGTTTTGTCAAGCACGACGGCATTGATTTTGCCGCAGGTTTCCAATGCTTCGGCGGAACGGATCAGCACGCCCATCTGCGCGGCACGACCAGTCGAAACCGTTACGGAAAGCGGCGTGGCAAGACCCAACGCGCACGGGCATGCGATCAGCAGCACCGAAACCGCAGCCACCAACGCATGCACCACGCGTGGTTCCGGCCCAAACGCAAACCACAACGCGCACGACCACACGGCAATCAGCACCACAATCGGCACGAAAATGCCTGAAATCTTATCCGCCATGCGCTGCACCGGCGCTTTTGAACTTTGCGCGGATTGCACCAATCCGATAATCTGCGCGAGCACCGTGTCTTTGCCGACTTTCGTGGCACGATACCGCAGCGATCCAGTGCCATTGATGGTGGCGCCGGTCACGGAACCGCCGGCCTGCTTCACCACAGGCATGGATTCGCCGGTAATCATGGATTCGTCAACAGCCGACGAACCAGCAATAACCACACCGTCAACAGGAAGTTGTTCGCCGGGGCGAATCGCAATAATATCTCCGACCGCCACCTGCTCGACCGGAATTTCCTCTTCAATTTCACCTCGTACCACGCGAGCGTTTTTCGGCTGCAATCCCGCCAACGCGCGCATGGCCTCTCCAGTACCGACACGAGCGCGCGCTTCAAGCAATTGGCCGACCAGCATCAGCGTAATAACCACACCAACCGCTTCAAAATACGGTTCGCGAGCATTCTCAGGCAGAATCTGCGGAATAAACGTGACCACGCACGAGTAGGCAAACGCACATACGGTACCCAGACTGACCAGCGCATTCATTTCCGGCGAACGGTGAATAATCGCCGCGAAACCACTGCGGAAAATCGGTAATGCGGCATAGCACATCACCGGCAGCATCAGCACAAATTGCACCCAATTCGGCATCGGATACAGCATCAACATCGTCGAACCGAATACTGGAATCGTAACGATGGCTGACACAATAAGACGCGCAATCAGCGTTCGCATCTCACGAGATTCGGAAGAATCGTTTGACGAATCAGAAGAATCTGAAGAAATATTGGAAGATTCAGCGGATTCATACGATTTTTCATCAACAACAGTTTGTTGCGATTGCATATGAACGTGAGATTCAGCAGTATTCGTGCTCTCTTCCGATTCCGAATGTTCTTTCGGCATTGCGGCATGATGTTTTCCCGGCACCACCCGTAATGTGCCATGCAGCATGTTCATGCCACATGCGAAACCGTACTCCCCCGGTTCGTTAGGGTGAAGCGTCAATGTCGTTGTGCGGAAAGCGGGCAATGCCAGGTCGACACCGAAATCGGAGAACACCACGTGCGACGAGCATTCACCGTCTTCTTTGCGATCGAATATCAATCGCAATGGCAAACCGGCCTCAGCTTCGATGATTGCCGGACTATACCCACCTTTGACTTCGACAACCGCCTCTTGCACGCCGTTATCGACACGAGCGCGGAATGCTTTGCGCGGCGCGAAGAAGAACCATAACACGGCTGCCGTCACAATGAACGCGACAATGACGGCAATCAAAGCCTGCATATTCTCACCAACCTTATTCACGTTCACGTCTCAATGACCATCATCACAATATACCCCTATAGGGTATATTTGCAAGAGAAAAGCGGTATCTTCAGCGGTAAGATCAAGATTTCAGCGTTACGAGGAGCAGCATCATGAACGCAACCCATCACGGATACGCGGACGACCAGAAGAAAATCATCGCGCGCCTCAACCGCATTGAAGGGCAAGTGCGAGGCATACGCCAAATGACGGAAAACGGCGAATACTGCATCGACATCCTGACGCAGATATCAGCCGTGAACAGTGCGTTGAAATCGGTAGCGCTGCTGCTCGTCGACGATCATCTCAACCACTGTGTCAAAGAAGCCATCGAAGAGGGCAGGGAAGTTTCCGAAGCGAAAATCGCCGAGGCAAGCGCGGCCATAGCACGCCTCGTAAAATCGTAGACCGCAAAACATGTCAATCCCCGATCCAGCAAGCGAAAACTCACCATCGCCGCCAAATCGGGGATCGTATGATCAGACCGGAAAAGTTCCAGACCCCATAGATTTACGAGGTAGATTTACAGGTCGAGGAAGTTGTCGAGGCCGACGGTCACGCCTGGGTATGCGCCGGTGGAGACCTTGCGTACGGCCAGCAGCACGCCCGGCATGAAGGAGATGCGGTCGAAGCTGTCGGCACGAATGGTCAGCTGCTCGCCGTCATTACCGAACAGGGCCTCCTCATGGGCGTTAAGACCGCGCAGACGTACGGCGTGCACGTGAATGCCGTCAACCACCTGGCCACGGGAGCCGCCATCGGTTTCGGTGGCATCCGGCACAGGGCCAAGACCTGCGGCCTTGCGGGCTGCGGCGATGCCCTGCGCGGTGTGGAATGCGGTGCCGGACGGAGCATCCACCTTGTTCGGGTGATGCAGCTCGATCACTTCAGCGGATTCGAAGTACGGAGCCGCAACCTTGGCGAAATAGTCGGCGAGCACGGCGGAAATGGCGAAATTCGGCGCAATGAACACACTCTGGCCCTCGCGAGGCGCGGCAGCGAGCGCGGCACGCACCTGATCGAGCTTCTCGTCGGTCCAGCCGGTGGTACCCACCACCACGTCGACACCTTGCGCCACGAGTGCGAGCACATTGTCAAGAGACACGCTCGGCACGGTGAACTCCACCACCACGTCAGTGTTGCCGGGGGTGATTTGGGTGAGGTCGTCGCCGGCGTCAAGCGCGAGCGCCAATTCGGTGTCGGCCGCGTTGTTCACGGCATCGACCACATGGGAACCCATACGTCCTTTGGCGCCAACTACAGAAACCTTGATCATTGCAGCTCCTTCAAGCATGTCGCACGTACGAGCGTACGAACAGCATTTCAAATCAGTCTCACTCATTCTACTGAGGAATGTTCCATTTACGAATGTAAAGAGACGCTTCGACGCGTCACCGCCCAGCCGATCAAGGCGAGCGGAATCGAAGCGAGCACGAAAATCCATGGCAGCATCAGACTTATGTCTGGGCTGAAATGGTCGAGCATGATTCCCGTGGTCATCGAACCGAATGACGCGCCGATGGTTCCCGCGGTGCTCACCCACGCGAGGCCTTCGGTCAGCGATTCTTCCGGCACGGTCTCCTTCATAACGAGATTGCCCGAAGCGAACACCGACGAAACGGTAAGACCCGTAAGGATTTCAAACACTCCCATCATAATCAGATTGCCTTGGCACATGTGAATGATGAAGAAGCCTACCGTTATGATCGCGAGGAACGTGATCATATGGCGCCAGCGGGAGCCCTTCAGCTCGCGCGTGCCGAAAACCAGCGCGCCTATGCACGAGCCGACCGCCAACATCGCAAGCTGCACACCAAGCAGGGAATCAAGATGCAACGCTTTCATAACGGCCGTCATCGACGTATCGAATGCGGTGAAACTCATGTTGAACACGATGAATACCATCAAAAGCGGAATCACGCCCGCATAGGTGAGCACATTGCGTTTCTTGCGATTGTCATTCGACTTCAACTGCGCGACGGTCAGTTTGTCTTGTTGTTTGTCTTGTTGCACGGAATTTGCGCCGCCATTATTTCCAGTATTGCCGTCAACCGCCAATCGCACGTCCGCATCGTCGGAAGATGCCGAAACAACAGTGATTTCACGTACTACCGGCGGTTGCGTGTCACGCAATGCGAAGAACACCGTGCCGCCGATCGCGCACGCAATCGTCGGCACAAACAACTGCGAAACGGGATGCACGGAAGCCGCCAGGAACGCGGCCAGAATCGGTCCGAAAATGAATACGATCTCATCGATGGCGGATTCCAATGCATACGCAGTGTTCAGCAATGAGCCGTTGCCGGTACGGTCAAGCACATACGTCCAACGGGTACGCACAAGCGCGCCGAACGAGAATTGCGTGAGCCCCATCACCACAGCCAAGGCGAACAGCAGTGGAATCGGCACGCGCACCAATGCCGCGAACGCAAAGCCAAGCATGGCGATGATTTGCACGACAAGCACCACCGATCCGACCTTGCGCTGGCCGAATCGGTCGAACAGTCGTGCGTACAGTGGCGTGACCGCCGCCGTGGAAAGCACATATGCCGCGCTCATCACGCCTGCGATCGTCCAATTGTCATACAAATGGTTGAGTGCGAGGATAATGCCAAGGCTCATCATCGACATCGGCAGTCGCGCCAAGGCTCCGGAAGCACAGAACGCTTTGGTTCCCGGAATGGAGAACAGTACGGAATATGGCGACTTCGGGATTTCGGTTGCGCTGGTGGCAGCCATGATTATCACTCCTTAACTTTCGTTGCGTCCGGCACGTGTGCCCGCCCACACATGCTGCACGAGGGTAGCGGCGCTCCTCCACAACGCTGCCCATAGTGCGTTACCCTACGGGCAGGCTGGAAAGCGCCGCACGTTCGGCGCACCAGCACTAGTCGTTGTCGGATTGTTCCGGAATTCCGTAGCTCAACTCGGCAAGGATCTCTTCTTCTGTTTTGTCGGCGGCATTGAGCTGTCGATCGCCCTCAATGGGTTCACTCAGATAGTAGAGGCAGGCGTCGATAGCGGTGAGCGGTACACCCTCCATTGCCGACAGCAAGATACGATACATATCCAACTGTGCTAATTTTTTCTGAATTTCCTCTTTTTTGCGAGGTTTTTTTCCAGTTTTCCAATCGACAATAGTATATTGTTTCGACCGATCCACCCCATCGAGACCCCCGAAGAACACCGCGTCGAGCTTGCCGTTGACGATGGTGCCCAATTGCGGCACGTTGACGACGATTTGCCGTTCCGCCCACGCGGGCTTGCGCCGTGCCCATGTCGACGTTGCGAGACGCTGTTGCCAATCGAATATCCCGTTATTGTCTGCCCCATTATCGTCTTGATTGTCTTGCGATTGCGCCGCATTGTTGCGTCGCAGCTCGGCAAGCATCGCCAATCGCGATTCAGCTACGCGAGTACCGCCATTGCCGCTCGCGCCAACGCCAATGCCGGCATCATTCGCATCGGCCATGATGAACCGTTCCGCCCAAGCATGGAACTGCGTGCCCAGTTGCGCGGCCGGAGACGCTACGTTCGGTATCGGACGCACCAGCCCACGCCAGTAAGTGCGGGCGCCACGCTCGTCCATCATGCCTGCGCGCGCCTGCAGCGAGGTGACGTTCTGACGACCTGACGCAAGAATCCTCTCGCCCTTCGCACGCACCGCGCTGTCGAACGCATCCTGCGACGCCTCTCCAAGCATGTCAGGCATGAGATTGCTGTCGGCCACCAGCAATTGCGCGCATCGCAGCAGCGAAGCACCCGTATTTTCGCAACGCCCAGCACCTTCGCCACCGACAGGCTCGCCAACTTGCCCGCCGGCCCGTTCGCCAGCCCGCCCATCAGTCTGCCCGACAGCATTGTTCATCGCCGAATCCACCTGCAACGCAGACAAACGCAACGTCTGCAGGGTCTCATCGCTCAACTCGCACGGCCATGGCAGGAACTGGTTGCCTTCCGACGGCTCGAGCGGCGCATTCCAAGCGTCGCCGACCACCGCATCTTCAAAATCGCGGGCATGCTCGCCCACAAAAAATCCATCCGGCAACGGCGCATCGATCGAATGCAGACTGGTCATGCCGTTTTCGGAGGAATCGACATCCTCAACTTCCGCAATATCGGCCAGGTTGCTCGGCTCAGCCGCTCTGGAAACGATATTGAGCATGGAATCGCGCACTTCCACTAGGAAATTCGACGGTTTGGACACACGTTTGCGATCGCCCACGGCACGCGGATCACGGCTTTCCGCATTCGTTGCGCTGCAGGTGAGCAGCGCCTCATGACGGGCGCGAGTCAACGCCACATACGCGAGGCGACGCTCGTCGGCATGCAACCGACGGCCATACTCCTCGATTTGCGTCAAATACAGTCCGTCCGGATCAATACCTTCCATGTCATCGACGCTCATATTCCGCAAGGTGCCGAACACTTCGTCGTCAATGATTTCCGCATCCTCCAGCATTTCCAACGCTTCCAACGGATTTCCACCCACAAGCGCGTCATGGGGGAATCGCGGCAGAATATCGGCGTCCACACGCACCGGAACCGGCACCGCAGCAGGATCGGTCAGCCACGTTTTGGCGGTCTCATGATATTCGGGCGGCGTCCACACGCCATCCTGGAAACCGTTGAGATGCTCTTCATCAACGACCACACGCAGATCGCTGCCCTTGTTGGTGGGGAATCCGCCATCGGTCATGCCGACCACGGCCACGGCATCCCATTCAAGGCCCTTCGACTGGTGTACGGTCATCAGCACCACGTCGACAGGCACATCGGGAGCCACCGCGTTCTCCTCGCGTGCGTCGCGCAGCGAATCCGCCCATGAGATGAACGCGCGCAGGCTCGGCGTTCCCTGCGACGCGATCTCCTGCATATACGTGTCGACGAGCTTCAGCAACGCATCGATCGGCGATTTGGCGAGCGCCACCCGGGATGCGGCGAGCGTGGCATCGGCCTGACCGCCGCGCATATGCTCGGCCAGCTGCATGTCGATATCGAGATTCAATGCGACGATGGCCTCACGAACCACTTCCGGCAACGGGTGGCCAAGCATGCGCTGCACCTGACGGATCGCATCCGCGGCGCGAAGCACTTCCTTCGTCCCCTCACGACTCACCCTGCCGTCAATGAGTTCCGCGAGATCGTCACGCAACATGAGGTCCACAAGGAAAACCGCATTCGGCACTTGATCTCGATATTCACGTACGATGGCACGGATTTCAGCATCGGAAGGACCCGACTTGGGAGTTACTCCATAAATTCCCAGATTTTCCGGTTTTTCTTCCTTGTTGGATTGCTCCTGCACGATTCCAGCTGAAACAAGCGCACGATACCGGCACATCGTGTTCACCTGTTCCGCGGTATCGGCGAGCGCCTGCAGATCGTTGGCGCTGATGGAGAATCGCGGCGTGGCCAGCAATCGCATAAGCGCCGCACTGTCGGTATGATCGCTGACGACGCGTAGCAAAGCGAACACGTCCTGCACCGCCGGGCGTTCCAGCAACGCCGACCGCCCCACTACCAGCGTGGTCAGGCCTGCGCGTTCGAGCGCTTCCGCGAATTGCGACATGATTCCTTTGGAACGGAACAGCACCGCCACGTGCGGACGATTGTCTTTCATGCCATTGTCGAGGTCGCGCGAGGAAGGCGTGTGCAGGGCGATCGCATGTTTGGCGAAGCGCACGACCGCGTCGACCTCCTGCCCGAACGTGTCGAACGCAAGCACGCCCACCGTTCCTTCGGGGGCTTCGTCGGTATTGACGAGCGCCGGAACGTCGACTTCGCGCATCAGCGAGCTGCTGAGGCGTCTGGCAGGCAAGCGGAGCGGTTTGGTGAGATTGTTCGCCGCTTCGAGCACCATGCGTGAGTTGCGCCGCGTCACGGTCAATGCGAACGGCCTGCTGGTGGCGTCCATGCCGAAATCGTGTTGCAGCATGCGGAATGCGCCAGGGCTCGCCCCTCGCCATGCGTAGATCGATTGGAAGGGGTCGCCGACCGCGTTGACCGCGCTGCGATGCGTATCGTCAGCGTGGAACAGCGCGCTCAGCAGTGCCGCCTGCGTGGTGGACGTGTCTTGGTATTCGTCGAGGAGCACATGCGAATAGCGTTTGCGGTAGACCGCTCCGATGGACGGGAATCGGGAGACAAGCTGGAATGCCGCGATGGTGAAATCGCTGAATTCCGCCATATTGCAGGCGCGTTTTTCGGCATGATAGTCAAGCACAAGATCGAGCAGCAAGTCGCGTTGCTTGGCGACGAATGCGAGTTGCGCGCTGTTGAACACGCACATGTCGTGCCCGAGTTCGCGGTATTTCTCCAGTTTCTTTTCGTAGTCCGCGTCGGAATCCTTTTTCAGTCGTTTCGGCAGCTTTGGCGATTTCGGCTCTTCCGTTGGCACGGTTTCGCCGTCAAGCGCTTGGCGATCTGTTCGACGAACGCCTCATCCCAGTCGCGCACGCGTTGCACGGCTTCGTCGAAGCTGGTGCAGTCGCCGCCGATCATGGCGCCGGAAATGGCGTTGGACAGGGCGAACACGTTGCCCGCTATGGTGTTGAACGATTTCAGATCGCCGTCGAACGCCATAAGATCATCCATATGCCTGTCAAGCACGGTGTGGATGAGCTGCATGGCACCTGCTTCGCTCAATGGCTGCGTGTTCTGGTCAAAGCCGACGAGCAGTCCATATTGGCGCACGATGGATTGGAAGAAAGCGTCGTACGTGGAGACTTCCGGTTTGAGGAACGTCATGTTCGCTGATTTCAGGCCGCGTTCGCGCTGGTCGCGAGTCACGGCCGCAGACACTCGAGACAATAGTTCCGAGGCCGCTTTGCGCGTGAAGGTCAGTCCGAGGATCTTTTCGGGGCTTACCCCCTGTTCGATCAGCGTGATGATGCGTCTGGTCATCGTGTAGGTTTTGCCGGATCCAGCGCCGGCCACCACCACCACATCCGCATACGAGGGCGCTTGGACGACGGCAGCCTGCTCAGGACTGTCGGTGAACTTCATGGTTCCGCTCATGCCGTTCTCCTTTCGAATACGGTGTTCTGTTCGCCCGCACAGGCCGGGCAGATCGTAGTGTTTCTGCAGTATTTCACATGTTCCGTCGTCGGTCTTGCGGTGATTTCGTTCGCCCTGCTGGCCGCGGCCGCATAGAAGACCCTCGCGATCATGGTGAGGGACCATACCGCCATCGTGCCGCGTAAGCCAAGGAACTCATTCCAATGCTCGTCGCTCACTTCCAACGGAGGAAGCATGTCATCGAGTCCGTCGTGGAAATCCTTGTCGAGTTTTTTGACGTAATAGCGCGGTATGAATTCGCCGGTATTGAGACTTCCATTGGCGAACAGCGCCTGCTGCATATGCGATTCGGCGGCGGTGTCGCCATACGGCGCAGGGTATGCGTGCTTGGCTACATGGAATAGCGCGCTTTGCGTGATGTTCGGCGCGTTCGCCACCGCCTGCGCCCCGCGCATGCCGCTTTCCTCGGGGAATACGAGTCCCAGCTGATAGCAGACGAGCTGCAGATCGTTGAACAGGCCTTCGCCGGTCGGACTGACACCGGTTTTGTAGTCGATCAGACGCACCTGCTGCGTGCCATCCGCCATTTCACGCCGTTCCAAACGGTCGATCCTGCCGGTCAAACGCACGGTGAGATACTCGCTCATGCCGGTTTCCGGCCATCCTCCGACCAACGCTCCCATAATGGCGATCAATTCGTTCCGTGAAATCGCGTGAACGCCGTCCATCGCATTGTAGGCGTCGAGAATATCGTCGAAATCGAATTTTGCGGTAAATTTCAGCTCAGGTTCGGCTTTCGTAAGTTTTCCAACGCTGAATGCATCATTATTTTTAATCGGATAATCACCATGATTCGATTGCACGAAATACGTGGCGATGTTACGCAACGCCTCCTGCGCCTGCTCATCTTTCTTCAACGCCTGATACCGTTGCGCGGGATCGGCAATGGCGTTGAAATCACCGCATAGACGCTTGTATTCGGCATACATCCATTCGGTGATCGCATTGATATTGTCCACGTCGCTGATGGCGGTATGGTGTTCCGGCATATCAAGTCCGGCTTCGGTGGCCTGTTGCGCCACCTTGTGGATCAGCGAGCCGAAACTCGTGGCGACGCTGCCCATGCGCGGGCCGGAGAAGCGGTTTTCCAACATCCAACACACCGGGCACGCCCACAGATTGTCTACCGCAGAAGGAGACAAAGTCACCACGTCGGATCGCCGCGATTTACCGTTTCGGCCCGACGTCGAGCTTTCCGACGTGTCGCTCATGCCCGTCCGCATGACGGCCGCGATCTTCCGCATGGTGGCCTCGACCGTCTCCCCCATAAACGGCCAACGGTCAGGGTCGGCCGCCGTAACACCATGCGAAGCCAGCAATGCCAACGCTTCCGCGGCATCACGCGCCTTCGGGCTGTCCTCAGGTTCCGACGCGAGCACGCTTCGGGCGGCCGCGACCAGACCACGGGGATCGGTTTCCAGCCCCGCGTAATCGCCTTGGCCGCCGACCGACGCATATTCTCGCCGTTCCATATCGGCGTCGCGATCGCGGTCGAAGCACTCCGGCATATATCCGTATAGAAAATCCGAAGGCACATTGTCGTCATTCAGCACGGCGCTCACCACCACACGCTCGCTGGCACGGGTCAACGCCACCAACAGGCTCTTCTGTTCGGAGGCGAGCACCGACGCCAGTTGCGCGTCCTGCCTGCCCGCCGGAGTGACGATCGTGTCGGACAATACGCCGTGCAGCATCACATCGGCCAGTTCCTCACCGCCGAACAACGTGTTGCGTGGTGTGAGATTCGGCCACTGCCCCTGCTGCAAAGCCGGCAGAAAAACCAGATTCCAGCGCTTTCCCGCCGCTCCTGCGGGAGTCGTCAGGGTCACCGCCTGATCAATGGGCGCGGTATGCGCCAGCGAATCCGCCTCAATGGTCAGCAAACGCACCTGTTCGATGAACGCCTCGATGGTGTGTACCGCGAATTCCCCGCTTGACTCGCCGCCTGAAGCATAGTTGAACAAACGCATCGCCGCGTCAAGCCGATCATTCGCGGCACGGCCGGCAGCCGAATGCTCCAGCGCCACACGCTGCCAGACTTCCGCCTTGCCGCAGGCCCTCCATGCGCAATCCAACACATATTGCGGTTCACGCGAAACCAGTTTGGCTTCCGACTCGCATGTTTTGTCAAGAACCTTCCACAATGATGCGAACGCCTTGATCTGCGGATCCGCGCCCAGCACGGAGGCGATCGCATCGACCACGCGATCGGTATTGCCCTCCATAAGAAGCACGTACAGCGCTTCCATACTCAGCGCGAAATCGCCTTCATGCTCGTCTTCATGCTCACTATCATGCTCGCCATCGGCGCGAATCGCATGATAGTCCGTCATATAATCGCGCCAGTCTTCCATCAAACGAGGGAGCAACGCCTGTTGTTCGACGGCAGCGTCCGCCGCATCCTCATCATCTTCGAAATCATCTTCAAAGTAATCTTCGAAATCATCTTCGTCGTATTCTTCGGCAGCATCCTCATCATGGTTCGCAGCCTTGCTTTCCACAATCGAAGCGAGCGAAACCAACGCGTTCATCGCGGATTCGATGGATGCGAGACGGGCCGGACGCCCCTCATGCCGTTGATCACCACCGACCGTAATCAGCGGAGATCCCATAATCAACGCCACGCGCGAACGAATATAGGATCCGGCGGTCTGCAGGTCCATGGTCGAAGCCGCGATCGTCTGGTTTTTCAATTCGGCCAACTCGATCAACGCGAACAGACCCTGCACGAACGGCTCATCCTTCAACGGCCGGGTCACGCTGGAATAGCGCACGGGAACGCCGTCAGCGCGCAACCGCTCGCCGAATGCGCGCACGGTGGCATTGTCGTGCGCGATCACGGCCATGTCGTTCCATACACGGGAACGTTGCAAATGCTCAGTTTTGATCTTCCACACCACGTCGTCGAGCTCTTCGGAAGAGGAACGGTACAAGGCTGTTTCCACACTGCCGTCGGCCGGCGTGACACGAGCGCCCGTATCGTCGGCCGGCAACGTTTCGATGGGCATCGCGCCTGGCATATCGCTCATTTTGCCGGGACGATCGGGCAGAGGCACGTCCGTCGACTCCGTGCTTGCGATCGACAGGCTCACTCGCGTCGCGACAAGCGTGCGATAGTCGCCATGCACGCCTTGCTGGTTCGACACGGTTTGCGCGGTATCGCCTTCGTGCGCCGTTTGCAGACCTTCGATGCGTTCAAGCCTCGCTCCCATGCGCGTCTGCGCCTGGTTGAACAGATATTCCGGATATGATCCTCGGAACGTCTGCACGGCTTCGTCGGGATTGCCAACCAACAGCAGGCGCACCCCGCGTTCATGCAGGGCTTCAAGCAGTGCGAAACCAGCCAACGTCGTATCTTGAAAATCGTCGACGATCAGCATGTTCGCAATATCGGCTTCCTGTATGCCAGACACGGCTTCGGTGGCGTCGATCATCAGCTGCGACGCGTCGAGACGATATTCGCCAGGATAAGACGAACGGATCGCCTCATTGTATTCCTCACGCAAGGCGAAGGCGAGACGCCATTGAGTGCGCAGGCGTTCGCGACGTTCGTCAAGCATGCCGTCCCTGCTGGCCGCACGGGCGATCAGCATGTCTTCGAACTGCGGTTTCGCGCCAATCTCGTTCATGCGTGCGAGCATGTCGCGCAATTGGTTGGCGAATGCGTCGGTGGAATCGTCGGCCACCAGTCCTGACCATTCGGAAACCGCGAAATAGGTGCGCAGCAGATCGCAGGTGGCGCAATCGTCGCCATGTTGCCTATGCTCCACATGCGAAGCCAGTACCTTGCGGATGATCACATCCTGTTCCGCACCGTTCAACAGTTTCGGCAACGGTTCGCCTTGACTTGATCTCACGGCCGTCAGCAGACGGAATGCGACGGCAGGCAACGTAGTGACCGGTCGCGCCTGCGACACGGCCGACAATTCGCGGACCGCCCGATCGCCCAACGCATCGGCGATCTGCCTGCCAGACACCGTCATCACGGCATTCCCGTCACCATACCGCCTCATTGCGGCAACCAGCATGCCCAGCGCAAACTCGGTTTTTCCACTGCTCGGCGCGCCCGCAACCAACGTGACGCGGTCAAGGTCTTCCAAATTCATCATGCCTCCCAACACTACTAGTCTCGCCCTCCTTTACCTGACAAATCCGGAACCTGCAAAGTTGTCTCGAAGCCAACCTTTATCCAACACGATCTGCGGTGCAACCACTCCTTCGTGGCATCTGCAGCAACGCCGACAACACATCAATGGTCATTTCCATTTGAGCCAGATGCCCGTCATCCAGCAACTGAATGTATGTACCCTCATCGTCGCCACGAAGGCCGTCTCTTAAGGTTCGCACGTTCTTTCTATCACTACGACTTCTATTATTCAGCCACAACATGTCTCAGATGCCCGTCTTTGTATATGGACATTTTGACCCCTTGCTGATAGGTTTCTGGGTTGGTCTTCAGTTAGGATAGGATCCAGAGAGAGCGGCCGAAAAGCATACGCACCACGAGGAAAGAGAGCATATGGAAGCCATGAACGGCATTCCCCCTCAAATCCCTGGGTATACATTCGCCCAAAAGTTGGGTTCAGGTTCCGAAGCGAACGTGTATTTGTACCAGCAGCTTTCCCCCAGCCGACAAGTGGCCATCAAAGTCAGCAAGGGAACGCTCGATCCGCGCGCGGCGGCGCGGTTCCGTTCCGAAGCGAACTTCATGGGCAGGATCTCCTCGCATCCCTACATTCTTTCGGTGTACGAAAGCGGCGTCACCACCACGGGCAACGGCTACACCGTATTCGAATACGCTCCGGGAGGCAATTACAAGACCTTCCTGGAATCCAACAGGCTCAACGCAGACCAGATGCTCACCGTCGGCATCAATCTGGCGAGCGCCCTTTCCACGGCGCACCGCGAAGGCATCATCCACCGCGACATCAAGCCCAGCAATATTCTCATCAACACGCATGGCATGCCCATGCTTGCCGATTTCGGCATCGCGGGAACGATTTACGGGCGTCCCGGCATCGGCTACACCATCGCGTGGGCTCCGCCGGAAGTGCTTGCGAAGAACGGCGGAGGCAACGAATCCTCCGACATTTATTCGCTGGGAGCAACGCTGTTCGCCATGCTGACGGGCCAGTCGCCGTACGAATACGGCTATTCCGCAGCTCTTGGCGCAACCCGAGGCAAAGAGCGCGGCGCTCTGCTGAGAAACATCATTCTCACCGATCCGCTCCCTAAGCTCAATAGGCCGGATATTCCCCCGCAAGTGGAGCGGATCTTGCGCAAGGCGTTGAATAAAACGCCGGAGGACCGGTATTATTCCGCATATGATTTCGCGCGTGACATGCAGCGTGCGCAGCAGGAATTGTATGGCCATGCCACGCCGACCACGGTCGAAGGCGAACCGCCGTTCCCGCAGAACCTGTACGCACAGTCCCAGGCGAACAGCCAGGCAGCCGCGGTTGTTCCGAAACAGCGCAACACTTGGGCCAAGCCTCTTGCGATCGTCGTTTCGGCGGTTGCCGCGATCACGGCCGTCGCGTTGGTGTTCGCGTATGTGATCTTGCCGAATATGGATTCGGCTTCCGACAATAGCAGCGTGCAGATCAAGACTCCGGGAATGCACGATCAGGACAACGATTCGCCTGATTCGGCCATCACCACAAGTAGCGTGCCCAGTGTCGAGAATCTGGCCGGCTCATATTCCGCCGATGGCAGCAGCGTGCAGTTCACATGGGTGAACCCCGACCCTCAGGACGGCGATTCGTACGCATGGTCGCTGGTAGGCGATGCAGGAGTAGACCCGAACGCCCAAGGAACCACCACCACCGACACGCGCATCAGTATCGACCCCGCCGACGGCTCGCAGACCTGCATCCAGGTGAGCCTCATCCGAGCCGACCGGCAGATGTCGCAGAATCCTGCGATCGCGTGCGCGGCCAAACCATAAGCATCACCATACTTCGCAACCGGACCGTCCAACGGCATATTTTCAATCGCAAACGGCATATACGGACCGATCACAACGACAATCGGAACATTCAGGGAAGAGCCAGAAATGGGCAAACGCAAGAACGGTGCCAACCAATCGGCGCAATCATATGAACGTCAACTACGTTTCGGATCAATGGTACGCAAACTGCTGTTGCCATCGGGAAGCAGGCGGTGGATCACGCCGATCGTCATGCTGCTTCTGCTGCTGGGCATCATCGCGGGCGCGTTCATCGTCAGTTCGGTGACGCAACGGCATGTGCAGCTCGACGACGGCACCGTGTGGATCACGTCGCTGAAGGACCGCAAAGCCGCACGATTCAATGCGAAAAACAAGGATGTGGACGCCGGAGTCTCGTCCGCAGCCTCCCGTTTCGACGTGGCACAGCATGATGGCGACACCGTGATCTCCGAAGGCACCAAAGCCAGCAATATCGCGGCTTCCACCATTAGCGAAACCGGCAACACCGCCATCAAAACGGATATCGCAACCATTGTCGGAGGCGACACCGCAGCGTTCATCAACACCAAAACCGGCAATGTGTGGGTGGGATCCGCTGCCGATGTGAAATCCGTCAACCCCACCACCGACAAGCCGAATATGAAACTGGGATCCGGTGGAAAAATCGCGGTGACGCACAACGGAACCGTATACGGATACCGCGCTTCCGATGGCGCGGTGCTGAGCATCGACGGGCCGCAGGGCACGCGTGAGCAAGTCGGCACGATAGGAGGCGCACCGCATGCCGAATCGTTCACCGTCATCGGCGAAACCCCGGTGGTGGCGGCGAAAAGCACCGTGTATTGGCCGCAGGGAAGCGCAGCCATCAATCTGCAGGGCAGCATGACCTTGCAGGCCCCCTCCACGGACGGCAAACAGAACGGATGGGTGGCCGTGGCGACGCCGCGCGGACTCGCAACGGTGGATCTCAACACCAAAAAGACCGCGGAAACAACGAATTCCGGCAAGGGCGAGCCCGCCCAGCCGGTATCCACAGGCGGATGCGTGTTCGCCGCATGGGCGCAGAAAGCCAACAATTACGCCAAAGTGTGCTCCGTAGACGGTTCGGATACGGCATTCGACACCCTGACCAACATCAACGCCACTTCGGAACTGATATTCCGCACCAACCATCGCCTGGTCATACTCAACGACGTGGTCAACGGCAACGTTTGGAATCCACAGGAATCCACCAAGGTCATCAAAATCCAATGGAACAAGGTGGAAACCAAACAGTCGAAGCAACAGGAACAGAACAACGACAGCGCCAACAACCAGCATAATTTCAGCAAGACCTGCTCGTCGCAATCCGGCCAGATCAAAGCCGAAGATGATTCGTTCGGCGCGAGAACAGGATCGCAGCAGATCCTCGACGTGCTCCGCAACGACGAACAGACCGACTGCTCCGTACTGCGCATCACCTCGGTAAGCGCCCCCGACGGCGCCAACATCAGCGTTTCCCCCGTATACGACGGACGATATCTGCAGCTCGACGCTTCCGCGGCATCCGAAGGATCCGTATCGTTCAGCTATGAAATCTCCGACGGACGCGGGCAAACCTCCAACGCCGACGTAAGCCTCACACTGGTAGGCGGGGACGACAACGCGCCCCAGCAAACCGATACGCCACCGGAAATCGACGTGGAACAAGGAGCGACCTACACCACCAACGCGCTGGGCAGCTTCTCCGATCCCGACGGCGACCCGCTCACCCTCGTATCCGCAACCCCGCAAAACACCGACCAGGTGACCGTTTCCACACGCGCCGACGGGCAGCTCGTGTTCAACGCGGGATCCATGTCTTCCGGACGCGCCGGCATCGAAGTGACCGTTTCCGACGGCCAGCAGACCGGCACCGGCATGGTGTATTTCTCAGTGAAACCGGCCAACACGCTGGCCGCGGTGATCGATCCGGCCGTCAAGCAGACCACGCCAGACACCCGCACCACCATCGCGCTCAAACAATACGTGCATGGCACCTCGGCCGAACCCGCGCAGCTGACCGCCGTGGAAACCCCATCCGGCGCATCCACCACCATGAACGCCACCGATATGTCGTTCACCTTCAGCGCATCCAACCCCGGCACCTACTACGTGCCCTACACCATCACACAAGGATCCATCCCCTCGACCGGCCTGGCCCGCATCGAAGTGCAGGCGGTGACCGGAGACTCCGCCAAGCCCATCGCAGCCAACGACGTGGCACTGCTCGGCGCCGACAACACCGCAATCGTGGAACCACTGTCTAACGACGTCGACCCGATGGGTGGTGTGCTATCCGTGACCAGCGTGACCGCCGATGCGGCGAGCGGCATCAAAACCGGCGTCGTAAGCAACAAGCGCGTCTACATCACCGCACGACAGGTACCGACCGAACCCGTGCAAATCACATACAGCGTAGCCAACGCGGCAGGCACGTCAACCGGCGTGATCGTACTGCAGCCACCGGCACTGACCACCTCCAACTCCGTGCCGAAAGCCGACAACATCACCACGCAGGTACGCACCGACGGCATCGTCTCCATCGACGTGCTCGACCACGTGACCTACTCCGACGGCACCACGGTAAGCCTGCAAAACGACCTGCAATACGACAAAAACACGTTCAAAGGACTCGTATTCGTATCAGGCAACACCGTACGATACCAAGCATCCGACCAAACCGGATCTTTCCCCGTAACGTACACCGTCAAAGACAATCTCGGCAACGCGGCATCCGCCACAATCACCATCAACGTGCATCAAAAAGACGCTTCCAACAAGGCTGCGCCAACACCATCCGACGTCGAGGCGCAAGTCGCGGCCGGCCAAAAAGTCCAGATCCCGATCACCTTGACCGGCATCGACGCCGACGGCGACGACGTGCAGCTGCTCGGTCTCGGCAACAAGGCGCCGACACTCGGACGCATCAGCGAAGTCGGCGCCACCTACCTGGTATACGAAGCCTATGCCGACTCCACAGGAACGGACACCTTCTCATACGCCGTCGAAGACTGGACCGGCCAACGATCCCAAGCGCAAATCCGCGTAGGCGTATTCACATCCGGCACCGACTCGGGCGTATACGCGCGCGATGACGAAATCACATTGCGCCCCAACACCGCAGCAACCGTGCCCGTGGCGCAAAACGACATCTCCGGAGACAACACCGACCTGGCCGTCAGCGAAAACGTCGGATCGCAAGACATCAGCAATGTGACCGTGGCGGACAATGCGCTCGCCTTCACCACTCCTCAGCAGGCGGGCACCTATTACGTGGTGTATACGGTCAAAGACAAGGCAGGATTGTCCGACACCGCGACATTGACGGTGAACGTGGACGACAACGCCACCATCGAACCGCCGACAGCATACGACTACCGTGTGCCATCTTCCGCGACGATCGATAAGAAATCCATCGACGTGGACGTTTCGCAATGGATCGCGAACCCTTCCGGCAGCGCCGACGAACTGCACGTGGCCGTTGATGATTCCGCCACCGACCATGCGCATGTCAAGGGCGGTGACAAGTCCACGACCATTAGCGTGGAATTGACGGATGAGGCGCGAGCCGTGCCGTACACCGTGACCAACACGACATACAACATCACGTCCACTGCGTTCATCCAAGTGCCCGCGTACGGCGTGTTCCCGCCGACCCTTCGACCGAAGGCGCCGGCATTGAAGGTGAACGCACGCGAGACGATCACCATCAATATCGCCGATTATGTGCGCGTGGGCGCAGGCAAGATCGCGTATGTGGACGGCGCCGATTCGGTGAGCGCCACGAAGGCCGCGGACGGAGACCTGTATGTGAACGACCAGACGTTGAAGTTCACCGCATCAAAGGATTATTCCGGTCCAGCGTCCATCACCTTCACCGCGGTGGATGGCAAACGCGACAAGAACGACAAGGTGAAAATCATCAATTCGGCGGTGTTGACGTTGCCGATCACCGTGATCGGACGTGACATGCCCGCGCCGACGTTCTCCTCGTCCACCATTGACGTGGTCGCAGGAGAAAGCGCCACCACCATCGATCTGACCGCGTTGACCCATTCGGCGTCCGACCTGTATGACGATGAGAAGCAGTACACGTATTCGGGTGGCACCGATTCCGACCAGGTGAGCGCCAAAGTGAGTTCGAACGGCAAGCTGACCGTGTCCGCCGACAAGACCGCTTCGCCGGGAACAACGGTGAGCGTGCCGATTTCGATTCAATATTCGAAGGGCACGGTGAGTGCGGGCGTCACGGTTCGTGTGACGGCCTCCAACAGGCCTTTGGCACGCATCAACGCGAAAACCGTGAAGGTCAAGGCAGGATCCAGTGAGGAAGTGAACCTGCTGTCCGATGCGTATAATCCGTTCCCCGATTCCGCATTGACCGTGACCGGATGCACGTCCGATGGCGCGTCGAAGCTGACCGTGGACTGCCCGTCCAACGGTGTGGTGTCGATCAGCGTCTCGTCCGATATCGGCGCGAGCACCAACAAGGTGATCGTCAACGTGCGCGATGCCACCAATACGAAGGAACGTGAGGTGACGGGCACCATCAACGTTTCGGTGATGGACAAGCCGGATGCGCCGCTGCTCTCCCCCATCGCCGGAGACCCGCAGGATGGCGCGGTGAATCTGAGTTGGACGGCCGGCTCTTCGAACGGCAGTCCGATCAGCGAATACAAGGTGTCGTGGGGCGGCGACGGTTCCGGCGAGAAATCGTGCGGATCCGTGACCTCCTGCCAAATCACCGGCTTGAAGAACGGCAAGACGTACTCGTTCAAGGTGCAGGCCAAGAATGAGGTCGGCTGGTCGAAGGAGTCGAATGGCGTGGAAGGCACGCCTGACAAGCTTCCGGACGCGCCGACCGATGTGAAGGCCGAAGCTAGCAAGAACACCATCACTGTCACATGGAAGGCTTTGGAGGGTAATTTCTCCGCCGTCGACAAGTATCAGGTGACGTTGAGCGGTCCGAATGTGGCGAATCCGGTCCAGGAAGTCACTGGCACCAGCATCACGTTCAAATTCGACAACAATGCGATCACCGACGGCGCATCCTATACCGCCACGGTCAAGGCGCATAACAAAGTGAACTGGAGCCAGCCCTCCACGGCATCCAATGCCGTTTCGCCTTGGGGTACGCCTGACAATCCGACTATTTCCGCCGATCAATCAGGCGACAAGATCGTGGTGAGAGGGCGGATCAATGACGCACGTAACTCGAAATACCAGTCGATTACGGTAAGCATCGAGGGCGAAGACAAATCCGTGGAGACAAGCGCCAAGGATTATTCCGTCGAATTCGACATTAAGAACGAGTGGTACTACAGAAAACTTAAGCCGACGATTACCGTGGTTACGGAACGCAGTGGCTCATTGCGCAACGAAGCGTCCGTTTCGACTTTCACAGCAGTCGATCCTCCAACCAATGTGAAGCTGGAACTCAACAACAACACATGTGTGGCGACCTGGTCCAGAAAAGGTGGACGCGTCACAGGTTTCGTTGTAAAGGCCAAGGGTTATTACGATGATGATGTTCATGAGAGCAGAGCCGAATGGCCGCTTTCCGGTGATTGGAGCACCTGCGATACGGTAAGCGTGCAACAGTACTTCATCGACACCTCACATCTCAGCGACCCAGCAATCGCTACCGATAATACCGTCGGCAACAAAAAGCCAGCGGAAATCACACTGCCATCCTCATTGACGTGGGATACACAGAACGCCAACATCATTCATGTCAATGGCGGTAGTTGGGAGGCCCACGGGCGAAGTGTCAAAGGCCAGATCGTCATCACTCCGTCAGGGGAAAGCTCGCATACCTACGATTGGCCAGCTAACGGCACACTGGATGCTTCCGACATCACCAGTCCTTCCGGTACCAGATGCGATTGGGAGGTTCGCGTGATCACCACTGCCGGGGAACCAGAAATCAATGCGACCAAGAAAAGCTCTGATCCCGTGACCGGAGTCCGATACGAGGAGAAAACCCCCGATCCGGAACCGGGACCAACCCCTGATAATGGAGAGACGCAATCCTCGATAGACACCAATGCTTCAGCCATCTCATTACGAACAGGGTTGGCAGGAAAACAGGCGCGAGGCATCTCATTCACCGTCAAATAAGCAAATTCAACATCACAACCAATCATCAATACGATCAATAGAAGCAACCAAGGAGTACCTATGAGCAACGAAAACGACGACGCCACCCAGCTGGGTTCCATTGGGCGCCATATGAGCAAGCCGCAACAGCCCGGCAATCCGCAGGCACGCCCCGCATTCCAAGCTCCAAGCCTGCCGACGCATCCGCAGGAACAGGACGGAGACGAAGAGGGCACGGTACTCAGCACGCATAACGCTACCCACTACGCCGCCAACACATTCGACGCCGACGAGGAGGGCACGGTACTCAGCACGCATAACGCAACTCCTTCCAGGCCGACGAGGCCTACGGTTCCAATGGCGCAGCCATGCAGGCGCAACCGACGCAATCCGCTCCAACACAACAGCCGCTACCACAATCGCAATCGGCTCCCGTAATGGCAACGCGCCAATTCCCGCAGACTACGGCACCAAGCGTCAAGCCCGCGCAGCCGGCCATGGCTTCTTCCATGATGTCCGCGCCGCAGGCCGACATCACCGAATTCCATGAACTGTTCGCCCAACTGGTCGGCAACGTCTCACAAGTCGTGGTCGGCAAGGAACAGCCGATCCGCCAATGCGCCACCGCCATGATCGTCGGTGGCCACATTCTGCTCGAAGACAATCCGGGGACCGGCAAAACGCAGCTGGCCCGCGGCCTCGCCAACTCCATCGACATGTCGTTCAAACGTATCCAGTTCACTCCGGATCTGCTGCCGTCCGACGTGGTCGGCGTAACCTACTACGACCAGAAGAACGGCGAATTCGAATACCGCGAAGGTCCGATTTTCGCATCCATCGTGCTCGCCGACGAAATCAACCGAGCCTCGCCAAAAACGCAGTCCGCACTGCTCGAGGTCATGGAAGAGCAGAAAGTCACCGTCGACGGCGAAACCCATGCGGTACCGCAGCCGTTCCTGGTCATCGCCACTCAGAACCCCATCGAGCAACTCGGCACCTACAAACTGCCTGAGGCGCAGATGGACCGTTTCCTCATCAAAACAACCATCGGCTATCCGAGCCATGACGTAAGCGTGAACATCCTCAAACAGGTCAACGTCACCGACCGTGCCTCCACCGTACATGCGGTGCTCACCGGCAATGACGTGCTGCGCATGCGCGCCATCAGCGAAACCGTGCGTCTCGACGACGCGATCATCGAATACATCGTGCGCTTGGTGGAAGCGACGCGCCACAACGAACGCATCCAAGTCGGATCGTCCATGCGAGGCGCGCTCGCACTGACCCGATGCGCCCGCGTGTGGGCCGCGTCCAGCAATCGCGGATACGTGGTGCCCGACGATGTGAAGCAACTGGCCGTCGCCGTGCTCGCACACCGCATCACGCTCACCGCGGAGGCCACATTCGCGGGATCCACCCCCGAACAGATGATCGAACAGATCCTTGATGAAGTGCCTTCACCGACCGTGGGCGCCACCGCCTGAAACGCACGGCGCAGCCAGCCGCGTACGACACGGCACACGCAAAGCGCACACCCCGCACGAAACGTTCGTAAACCCCCGAAAGGTCAAGCATGCGACAATCCAAAACCATGCAGCGCAGGAGAACCATGCAACGATCCTTGCGACGCATCAAGCATCGCATCAAACGACTGGTCACCTCATACGTGTCGCCGCTCGGATGGGCCGTGACCGGACTCGCCATCGCCTCACTCATAGCGTTCACAATCCTCAGCTGGCATGAACTGCTGACCATGGCGATCGTGTTCGCATGCATGATGGTCGCCGCCATCATGCTGTCGCTCGGCAACACGTCGTTCACCGCCACCATAGACGTGTCCAGCAGGCGCGTCACCGTGTCAGACACGGTGAAAGTCGATGTGTGCGTCGACAATCCAGGGCGCACGCCAACCACATCAGCACGCGGCGACCTGCCCATCGGAGACAGCCACGAACGATTCGCCATCCCCATGCTCGCCGCCGGCCAATCACGCCAAACCACCGTGGAATTCACCGCCGTCTCCCGCGCGGTACTGCCGGTCGGTCCCCTGTCCATACGCAAAGGCGACCCATTCGGACTCGTACGACACGAAAAGAAACTTGTCGACCAAATCAACGTGTTCATCCACCCGAAAACCGTTATGCTGAACACACTCAACGCCGGAATTCCGCGAGATCTCGAAGGCCAGCCAAGCGGCGAAATCGTCGACGACGACCTCGATTTCTACGGACTGCGTGAATACGAGCCAGGCGACGACGTACGCAACGTGCACTGGCTCAGCTCCGCAAAAACAGGCGCACTGATGATCCGTCAATACGAGGCGACCCGACGCACCGACACCGCATTGACCATCAGCGTGAACCCCGACGACTATGTGAGCTCCGACGAATTCGAACTGGCGGTATCCGTCCATGCCTCCATCGGCGTGCAATGCCTGCTCCAAAACCGACCGGTGACCTCACACGCGGGAACCGAACACATCATGCCACGCAACTCCACGGAATTCCTTGACGGCTGCAGCGCCATCTCCCCCGATATCAGCGACAATCCGAATCTGGCGCAAACCACCCTCGCCCATGCCCCCGACTCATCGTTCTACTACATCACCGTCGGCAGGCTCAAAAACATCGACGAAATCAAACACATGGCGCTCGCACTCCCCCGATCCGCAACCTGCGTGGTACTGCAAACCGCCATCGGACAGCCACGCGCCATCAAACGATACGCCGATTTCACCCTGGCGACCGTAGGAAACCTAGACGATCTCCCAATGATCATGGGGGTACTGGAATGAGCACCACAGGACTTTCCACCCACAACACCAACACCGGCGACACCGGCCGCACCACCGGATTCGGCAACACCTTCACCGGAACCGGCACCGGCTCATGGGCCGACTCCACACACTCCGTCATCTGGATGTCACGAGACGGCAAATCACAGGCACTCCCCTACCTACGCCGGACACGCGCCTCGCAATACGCAAGCCTGCTCGTCGCAGCCCTACTCACCCTCGCCGCCGCCAGCAACCTCATCGACGTCTACGGATCGGCCACATCCTGGGCGCTCGCCGCCATTCCGGCCACCATCATCGGATCTCTCGTGGCGCTCGCAGGCACGGTTCCGGCACTTCGTCTCTGGTGGCAGATGCTGTTCATGGTCGTCGCCCAGCTGGTTGTCGGCCCTGTACTGTTCCTCAACGACACCACCATCGCCCATATTGTTCCGACCTTGCGCACGCTTACACAAGGCTGGATGAACATGCTCGGATCGTTCAAATTCATTCTGTCGGTCGAACCTCCTACCGGTACCGCCGATGGCTGTTTGCTGGCCGTATGGACCATCTGCCTGTGGTTCGCGCTACTGACCGGCATTTTCGCAGTGACTGAAGATGGCCGATTCACCATGATCGCCATTATTCCCGTTACCGCCAATCTTGCGATTTGCGCGCTGCTCGGCTCATCTTCCGGCTATTACCGCATGTTCGTAGGCACCATAATGGCGCTCATATTGGTGATTTGGATCAGCGCACGTTGGAAATTACTGGAATTGGGACGTTGGCTCAGTTCGTCGTGATCGTGGTGCTTTCCGTCGCATTGGCGATTGGAGGATGCCTCGTCGTCGATCAGGACCGCACCATTCTGCGCGACCATTATGATCCGCCGCTTAGCCCGTACAATTACACCAGTCCGTTAAGCGGCATGCGCTCGTACATTACAAACAGTAAGGACGATGTGCTCCTCACCGTCGAAAACCTGCCCGCTGGATCAAGCGTGCGACTAGCGGTCATGGACCGTTTCGACGGCAACGTATGGAATCTGTCCGACTCCACCATGTCGTCGGACTCCTCCAATTACCGACGTGTCGGCACCTCCATCACCAACAATGCCGAAGGCAAGAAATTCACCGCCACATTCACCGTGGACAAAGGACTCAGCGACTACTGGCTGCCCATGGCCGGAGCCGCATCCAGCGTGACATTCGACAACAGCGAAAACTCCGACTCGTTCTACTACAACAGCGACACCATGTCGGCCATCTACCCCTCACGCACCTCCGAAGGTCTCACCTACACGGAAACCGGTATCATGCCAACGGTTCCCACCGACAAACAGATCGCCAAAACAGACGCGGCCGCCATCAGCCAGCCAAAAGCCGAAGATGTGCCCGACTGCGTAGACAAACTCGCCACAGCCATCGCCGGAGGCCAATCCAAAGGCGGCGAAGCGGCCCAGGCCTTAGCCGAAAAGCTCAAAGAATCCGGTTGGTTCTCACACGGATTAAGCGGCGACTACCCGTCAACCGCAGGCCACGGCAACTACCGCATCGACCAACTGCTCGCCGGAACGGCCATGGTCGGAGACAGTGAACAATACGCCTCCGCCATGGCATTGATGGCACGCAGCCTAGGTCTTCCCAGCCGTGTGGTACTCGGATTCCTGCCAAAAGACGACGAAGGTGAAATCAGCGAAAGCCGCACCGAAGAACAAGGAACAACCACCATCACGAAATTCACCGGCAACGACGTGACCGCATGGGTGGAAATCAAACTGGACGGCTACGGTTGGGTGGCATTCTATCCAACGCCAAAAGAAACCAAAGTCCCCGACGAAACCCAGAACCTCACCCCACCGAATCCGCAAACCCTGGTACGCCAGCCCCCGGTACCACTCACCGACCCGCTACGCGACGACACCCAGGCCAAAGGCAAGTCCTCAATCGGCGGAAGCATGGCCGACGAAACCTCAGCCAACCTGTTCTGGCAGCATTTCGGCAGAATCGCAAGAAAAGTAGCCATCTACGGAAGCCCTCTATGGACGCTGCTCATCATATGCGGTCTCCTGCTCGCCATCAAAGCGATCGCACTGGCACGATCAAGAAAACACGGCAGCACGCAGCAGCGTGTGGCAGCCGGCTGGCAATCGGTCGCCGCGCTCGCACGGCAAAGCGGACTCGACATTCGAGGCACACGCAGCGAACAGGCGGTTTCGATCGCGAATCAGATGGATATTTCCCGCGAGACCTTGCTCGCTTTGGGCGCGCAAGCCGATTACGCGGCCTTCTCCGGTAATTTCGTCAACGAAGAGCATGTGCAGCAGTATTGGCGCGATATTGCGCAGGAACGCAAGTACATGCTCAAGTCATTGCCGACGTTACGCCGATGGCGTGCCAAACTTTCGCTTGCCGACGTTTTCCACTTCCGCAGCAACCGCAGCGGGCGGAACAACGGCAGCGATCGGAAGCACAATCGTAAGAAAGGACGGGACTCATGATCTTCCGTAGCATCGAGGCCGGCCTGAATAGCAATGTCGGGTGCAAAAGAAAAAACAACCAAGACAACGCTCTCGCCAGCCGTGGCGTATATGTCGTATGCGATGGCATGGGCGGCGGCAAAGGCGGCGAGCGGGCCAGCGCACAGGTGGCGGCATGTTTCTCGCAGCTTGCCGAACAGCCGTCGCGCAACCGTACGTCCATCGAACATGCGTTGAGCCAATCGCAGCAACAGGTGCTCGAACTTGGCCAGGAGCTTGGCGGCATCGCCGGAACCACCATCACCGGCGTGGTGCTGCCGACTCGCGTTGAAGATAGCGTGCATGAACAAGCCATCGATGAGTACTGCTACGTCATCAATGTCGGAGATTCACGCACCTACCATATGCGCGCCGATGCGGAAGGCCATTGGATGGCGGAGTCGCTGACCCGGATCACACGTGACCATTCCGAACGGCAGAACGCCATCGACACCGGCGAAATGCTACCGGACGAGGCGAACCGATGCATACCGCGCAATATCATCACCCAATGCGTCGGCGCTCCTGACGGCATTCAGCCGGACTGGTATGCGGCGCGCTCCACGGGACGTTTCATCATCTGCTCGGATGGCCTGCACGCGCAGATCGATCGGGAACTGCTCGCCGATGTGGCGGCCGCATATGGCGATCCGCAAGTCGCCGCGGATATGCTGGTGCAGTCCGCGCTCGACGCGGGCGGCAACGACAACGTCACCGTGATTGTGCTTGATATATGCGGCAAATCATCGGATTATTCGGCAAACGACGATTGGAACGTCAGCAAAATCGACGATCACGAGGATATCGGCGATTTACAGGAAAGCACATTGCAAACGTTACGTGCCGTCCAATAATGCGCATATTCCCGCAATGACAATCGTCAATAATCGGATTTGTCACGTTATATCAGCGTATTCAATACAATATTTACAGAACACGAGATAAGGAGATCATGATGGTCGATTTCGATGCCGCGGTGGCGGCCGTGCAGGATCCGAACGCAGATCCCGTGTTTCTGGCGAAAATCGCTTACGAAAATCCGGAATTCGGCGCGAATGTGGTTGCCAATCCGCGTGCGTACCCAGGCCTGAAGCGTTGGGTCGCCCAGTTCGGCGACGAACGCGCACGTCAGCAGCTGGTCGCGATGGGGTGGCCGGTTCCACAGGACGGAATCATGCAGCAGGAGGCCGAGACGGCTTCTGAACAGACGCAATACCAGATGCCAAGCGAACAGGCGCAATACCAGCAGCCGCAGCAATCATCGGAAGTGCAATATCAGGCGCAGTACCAGCCGCCGGCAACCCAGCAATGCCAGCCTGAGCCGTTTGCGGCAACACCTGCATCGAATATGGCGAACGATGCTTCGACGGAATACGTCGACCCATATACCAACCCCGCAGACCTGTCTGAAGTGGCTGATTTTTCGCCGATTCAGCCGCAAGAGCCAGTCGCGTCGAATGCTGGTTTCACCGCAGAATTGGCCATGACCACGGAAGATCAGATGCTGATGGCTGAAATCGCAAGCAAAGCTCCGGAGCTGCACCCCTTCCTTGCGCGCAATCCGCATATCTACCCGGATCTGCTCAACTGGCTTGCCAGTCTCAATGATTCCGCCATCAACGCAGCCATCCGTCTGCGACGGTAACCCTTGGTAGAACTTGGCAAAAGCCCGACGAAAGCCGCCAAACAAGGCCTAATAAGGCCTAATAAAAGCCGCTTGCATTGGTAAGCTTTCGTACCATAATATGTTCGTTGCGCCGTCATCCTCATTTATGGATTGACGACGCAACATGTATCGCGGCGCGAAGGAAATCAGCGCTGTTCGAAAGTGAAGAACTGGTCTCCGATACGCACCGTGCAAGGCGCGTCAAGCTTCATCGGCTTGCGTTCGACCTTGATCTCCTCATTGCCTTGAATGATGTACGTGCCGTTGAGCGAACCGTAATCCTCGATCCACAATACGCCATCCTGATCGAAGCTGATCGCCGCATGATTGCGTGAGATGGTGCGCGTCGGATCCTCCAACTTCACGAATTTCGCACCTTCCGGCACTTCAGCGGAAGGCTTGCGCCCCAGCAGCACACCCATATCGACGATCACTTCCTGGCCGGTCTGCTCGTTGTAAAGCACATACTCCAGCTTCGGCTGCTTCATGGTGAATGTCGAAGAGAGCACCGTGCCATCCCAGTCGATGTCATCATCGTCATTGACCGGTTCGACGTCGGACGGTTCCAGCGCTGCGGCAGCCTGTTCCACCGGCTGTATGTTCGCCGCATACGATTCCGCGGATTCCTGCACATTTTCCAATGCTTGGAATGCTTGGGATTCCGGTGATTCGTATGTTGGCTGCGATGTTGGCTGCGACTGCGCAGCCTCCGCCATGGCGGGCTCAACGAGAGAAGACATTACTGTGGCATCATCGTCATACCAACCTGGTTCAGGTGGAGGCGGATATGGAAGAAAGCTCATACCTTCATTGTAATTTGCCATGCGATTTTGCGATGAAGATATCCGCTCTGCAATACGTACGGTTCCGCAATAGGCTGACTGTTGTCGTAGGGATCGCAGCAACTGCAGTTCCGCATTAAAAATAGTTCCGCATTAAAAAATGGGGATCAGCTGTTTCCAGCCAATCCCCATTCATGTATTGAGATGATTTCAGACGTTATGCCATTCCATCATCGCTTTTCGGATCACAGGGTGTCGCCCAAATCCATCTGACCGCCATTGTCGTCCAGGAAGTCATCCGGATTGAAGTCGTCGCCGAGCTTCAGATCTCCGAAGTCGATGTTCGAGAAGTCGACTTCGGACAGATCGGCGTCGCCGAAGGCGGCATCGGACTCGTCGCCACCCAAACCGAAGTTCGGGTAGATGGTGTCGCGAATGGCCTTGTCAGGCTCGACCACGGCGTTACGGTAACGGGCAAGGCCGGTACCTGCCGGGATGAGCTTACCGATGATGACGTTCTCCTTGAGGCCCTTGAGGTCATCGACCTTCTGGCTCAGAGCGGCTTCGGTAAGCACGCGGGTGGTCTCCTGGAAGGAAGCCGCGGACAGCCAGGAATCGGTTGCCAGCGAGGCCTTGGTGATGCCCATCAGCTCCGGACGACCGGCAGCAGGCTTGCCACCTTCCTTCACGGCCTTCATATTGGCGGCCTTGAAGCGGGCCTGATCCACCAGTTCACCCGGAAGAAGGTCGGTATCGCCGGAATCGATCACCGTGATACGACGCAGCATCTGGTGCACGATGACCTCGATGTGCTTATCGTGGATATCCACGCCCTGGGAGCGGTACACGGTGTGCACTTCCTCCACAATGTTCACCTGGGCAGCACGCGGGCCGAGGATGCGCAGGATCTTCTTAGGATCGACGGAGCCTTCGATCAGCTGGGTGCCGGCTTCGACATGATCGCCGTCCTTGACCATCATCGGGGCGCGACGGGTCACCGGGTAGGCGATCGGCTCGACGGAATCGTCGTCCGGCTTCAGGATGACCTGACGGCCGCGCTCGGTGTCTTCCACCTTGACCACGCCAGCGAACTCTGCGATCGGGGCCTCACCCTTCGGAGTACGGGCTTCGAAAAGCTCGGTAACACGAGGGAGACCCTGGGTGATATCGGATGCGGAAGCAACGCCACCGGAGTGGAAGGAACGCAGCGTCAGCTGGGTACCAGGCTCGCCGATGGACTGTGCGGCCACGATGCCAACGGCCTCGCCGACATCCACCAGCTTGTTGGTGGCCAGCGACCAGCCATAGCACTTGGCGCACACGCCGCGCTTGGATTCGCAGGTAAGCACGGAACGGGCCTTGACCTCTTCCACGTCGTGGGCAACAAGATCGTTGAGCACGTCCATGGACAGCGCGTCACCGGCCTTGTACAGCACGGTCTCGCCGTCGGCGGGATCGATCACGTCGGTTGCGAGCAGACGGGAGTACGGACCGCCATCGGCGGCCTTGACCAGATGCAGGTTGCCTTCAGCATCACGCTCGCCGACCTTCATCGTCAGGCCACGCTTGGTGCCGCAATCCTCTTCGCGCACGATTACGTCCTGGGAAACGTCCACCAGACGACGGGTCAGGTAGCCAGACTCTGCGGTACGCAGTGCGGTATCGGCCAGACCCTTACGTGCACCGTGCTGGGAGATGAAGTATTCCAGCACGGACAGGCCGTCACGGTAGTTGGACTTCACCGGTCGAGGAATGATCTCGCCCTTCGGGTTAGCCACGAGGCCTCGCATGCCTGCGATCTGGTTGATCTGCATCATGTTTCCTCGTGCACCGGACTGCACGATGATAGCCAGGTTGTTCTTGGAGTCGAAGTGTTCCTCGACCGCCTCAGAAACCTCGCTGGTGCACTTGGTCCACAGGTCGATGAGTTCCTGACGGCGCTCCTCTTCGGTGAGCATACCGATTTCGTAGTTCTCGTTGACCTTGTCGGCTTCGGCTTCGTACTTCTCGATGTACTCGTCGCGCTCGGACGGCTGGATAACGTCGGAGAACGCGAAGGACACACCGGACCACGGTGCGCGGGTGAAGCCCATATCCTTCAGCGCGTCCAGCGTTGCCGCCACCTGTGCGGTGGAGTAACGGGTTGCGATGTCGTCGACGATCTTGCTCAGACGCTTCTTCGGAGCCTGATCGTTCACGAACGGGTAATCCACCGGCAGCGTGCTGTTGAACAGAATACGGCCATAGGAGGTTGCGAAAAGCACGGAACCATCATGGAAGCGCTCTTCCTTCACCACGGCCGGGCTGCCCGGTTCCGGATCGACGACTTCGATTTCGCTCGGCTCCCAGCCCTTCGGCAGCACAAAGTCTTCCGGAAGGCGGATAAGCACCTTGGCCTGCATGTCGATCTCATGCTTGTCGAGGGCCATTTCGGCCTCTTCCAGCGAGGAGAACACGCGGCCCTGGCCCTTGGCACCGTCGATGACGGTGGTCAGGTAGTACAGACCGAGGATCATATCCTGGCTCGGCATGGTCACGGTGTGGCCGTCAGCCGGCTTCAGAATATTGTCGGAAGCCATCATCAGGGAGCGTGCTTCAGCCTGGGCTTCAGCGGACAGCGGCAGGTGGACTGCCATCTGATCGCCATCGAAGTCGGCGTTGAATGCGGCGCAGGCAAGCGGCGGCAGGTGGATGGCCTTGCCTTCCACCAGAATCGGCTCGAATGCCTGAATACCCAGACGGTGCAACGTAGGTGCACGGTTCAGGAGCACCGGATGCTCGGCGATGACCTCTTCGAGCACGCCCCACACTTCGGAGTCGCCGCGGTCCACGAGACGCTTGGCGCTCTTCATGTTCTGGGCATAGTTGAGGTCGACAAGGCGCTTGATGACGAACGGCTTGAACAGCTCGAGGGCCATCGGCTTCGGCAGACCGCACTGGTGCATGCGCAGGGACGGACCGACCACGATCACGGAACGGCCGGAATAATCCACACGCTTACCGAGCAGGTTCTGACGGAAACGACCCTGCTTACCCTTGAGCATGTCGCTCAGGGACTTCAGCGGACGGTTGGAGGCGCCGGTGACCGGGCGGCCACGACGACCGTTGTCGAACAGGGAATCGACGGCTTCCTGCAGCATGCGCTTCTCGTTGTTGAGCATGATTTCAGGAGCGCCGAGCTCGATCAGTCGCTTCAGACGGTTGTTACGGTTGATCACACGACGGTAGAGGTCGTTGAGATCGGAAGTGGCGAAACGGCCACCGTCGAGCTGCACCATCGGGCGCAGATCCGGCGGAATGACCGGAATCACGTCGAGCACCATGGCCTCCGGCTTGTTGCCGGTGGTCAGGAAGGCGTTGACGACCTTCAGTCGCTTCAGGGCGCGGGCCTTGCGTTGGCCGGTACCGGTGTCGATCTCTTCGCGCAGCTGCTTGGAAGCGGCTTCAAGATCGAAGTCCTGCAGGCGCTTCTTAATGGCTTCGGCGCCCATGCAGCCTTCGAAGTAATCGCCGTAGCGGTCTTCCATCTCACGCCACAGGTCGACGTCGCCTTCCATGTCGCCCGGCTTCAGGTTCTTGAAGCGGTCGAACACGGCGCTCAGACGCTGGATCTGCTCGTCGAAACGAACGCGGATGGCGGCCATTTCACGCTCGGCGCTGTTGCGCAGCTTGGCGCGTGCGGAGCCCTTGGCTTCGCCTTCGGCCTCAAGTTCAGCCAGATCGGCTTCGACCTTCTTGGCACGCTCTTCGATTTCCGCGTTGCGGCGCTTCTCCAAGTTGGCGATATCGTTGTCGAACTCGTCCTGCAGACCCGGAAGATCCTCATGACGCTGTTCCTCATCGACGCTGGTGACCATGTAGGCAGCGAAGTAGATGACCTTTTCCAGATCCTTCGGAGCGATGTCCAGCAGGTAGCCCAAACGGGACGGAACACCCTTGAAGAACCAGATGTGGGTCACCGGAGCGGCAAGCTCGATATGGCCCATGCGCTCACGACGAACACGGCTCTTGGTGACTTCCACACCGCAGCGTTCGCAGACGATGCCCTTGAAGCGCACGCGCTTGTACTTGCCGCAGGCGCATTCCCAGTCGCGGGTAGGTCCGAAGATCTGCTCGCCGAACAGGCCGTCTTTCTCCGGTTTCAGGGTACGGTAGTTGATGGTTTCAGGCTTCTTGACCTCGCCGTGGCTCCAGTTACGGATATCGTCGGCGGTGGCCAGGCCAATCCTCAGTTTGTCAAATGCGTTGACGTCCAGCACTCTATTGTCCTGTCTATCGATTCTTAATGCTTAATCACGTTTCATCAGCTGGTCGCGCCGCGCTGTCAGGCAACGCGACCAGCCTTGGGATCACTGGAATTCAGGTTCTTCCACAACCTGGTCTTCCTTGGCGGCCGCGTCAGGACGTGCGCCAATGTTGAAGCCCAAATCGTCGGAGGAAGTAGACGGATCGTCGTCCTCGTCCTTCATGTCGATGGCCACGCCTTCGGCGTTGAGCACTTCGACGTTCAGCGACAGGGACTGCATTTCCTTAAGCAGCACCTTGAAGGATTCCGGAATGCCTGCCGGCGGCAGGTTGTCGCCCTTCACGATGGCGCCGTAGACACGCACGCGGCCGTCGACGTCATCGGACTTGGTGGTCATCATTTCATGCAGCGTGTAGGCGGCGCCATAGGCCTCGAGGGCCCACACTTCCATCTCGCCGAAACGCTGGCCACCGAACTGAGCCTTACCGCCCAACGGCTGCTGGGTGATCATGGAGTACGGGCCAGTGGAACGCGCGTGGATCTTGTCGTCGACTAGGTGGTGCAGCTTCAGCATGTACATGTAGCCAACGGAGATCGGCTTCGGATACGGTTCGCCGGTACGGCCGTCGAACAGCACAGCCTTGCCGTCGTCGCCGACCAGCTTGTTGCCGTCGCGATCCGGAAGGGTGCAGGACAGCAGGCCCTTGATGGTTTCCGGACGAACGCCGTCGAACACCGGGGTTGCCACCGGAGTGCCCGGCTCGCCCTTTTCGGCGCCCTGCGGAATGTACTTCTTCCAAGCGGCTTCGGCATCCGGATCAAGGGAGATGTCCCAGCCGGCGTGCGCGATCCAGCCCAAGTGCAGTTCCAGCACCTGGCCAAGGTTCATTCGAGAAGGCACGCCCAGCGGGTTCAGCATGATGTCGACCGGAGTACCGTCGGCAAGGAACGGCATATCCTCTTCCGGCAGAATGCGGGAGATAACACCCTTGTTGCCGTGGCGGCCGGACAGCTTGTCTCCCTGGGTGATCTTACGATGCTGCGCGATGTAGACGCGGATCATCTGGTTCACGCCGTTCGGCAGCTCGTCGCCGTCTTCCTCGGCATCCTCGCGAGTGATCTCCTTGACGGCGATCACCGTACCGGTTTCGCCGTGAGGCACGCGCAGCGAGGTGTCACGCACCTCGCGGCTCTTCTCGCCGAAGATGGCGCGGAGCAGACGCTCTTCCGGAGTCAGCTCGGTCTCGCCCTTCGGGGTGACCTTGCCCACCAGAATGTCGCCGGCTTCGACCTCGGCACCGATGCGAATGATGCCACGCTCGTCGAGGTTGGCCACCGCGTCCTCGCCGACGTTCGGCAGATCGCGGGTGATCTCTTCGGCACCCAGCTTGGTTTCGCGGGCGTCGATCTCATATTCCTCGATGTGGATGGAGCTCAGGGTGTCGTCCTGCACGAGACGCTGGGAGATGATCACAGCATCCTCGTAGTTGTAGCCGTTCCACGGCATGAAGGCGATGAGCAGGTTCTTGCCCAGTGCCATTTCGCCCTTCTGGGTGGCCGGACCATCGGCAAGCACGGTACCGGCTTCCACACGTTCGCCGTCGTGGATCAGCGGAACCTGGTTGTAGCAGGTGGTCTGGTTGGAACGCAGGAACTTGGCCAGCTTGTAGGAGCTGGTGGTGCCGTCGTCGTTCATCACACGGATGATGTCGGCGGAAACATACGTCACCACACCCGGCTTCTCAGCCAGAATGACATCGCCGGAATCGACGGCCGCACGCCATTCGGCACCGGTGCCCACCAGCGGGCGCTCGGATTCGATCAGCGGCACTGCCTGACGCTGCATGTTGGTACCCATCAGCGCTCGGTGGCCCTCATCGTGCTCCAGGAACGGAATCAGGGAGGCGCCGACGGAAACCATCTGACGCGGGGAAACGTCCATGTAGTCAACGGAGCTGACGGGCACATCGACTGCTTCTTCTTCGCCGACTCGGGCAAGAGCCTGCTTCTTGACGAAGTTGCCGTTCTCGTCGAGTTCCTGGTTGGCCTGTGCGATCACGTGCTCGGCATCGCGGTCTGCGGTCATGTATTCGACCTCGTCGGTCACATGGCCGTTGATGACCTTACGGTACGGGGTCTCGATGAAGCCGAACGGATTGATGCGGCCGAAGGTTGCCAGAGAACCGATAAGACCGATGTTCGGACCTTCAGGAGATTCGATCGGGCACATACGGCCGAAGTGGGACGGGTGCACGTCTCGCACTTCCATGGATGCGCGGTCACGAGACAGACCGCCAGGGCCCAGAGCGGACAGACGACGCTTGTTGGTGACGCCTGCCAACGGGTTGTTCTGATCCATGAACTGCGACAGCTGGGAAGTTCCGAAGAACTCCTTGATGGTGGCGTTCACCGGACGAATGTTGATCAGGGACTGCGGGGTGATGGCCTCCGGATCCTGGGTGGTCATACGTTCGCGGACCACACGCTCCATACGGCTCAGACCGGTACGCAGCTGGTTCTGGATCAGTTCGCCGACCTGGCGGATACGACGGTTGCCGAAATGATCGATATCGTCGACGTCCACGCGCAGATCCACATCCTGGCCGTCACGCTTGCCCGGGAACTTGGTGTCGCCGGCATGCAGGGTGACCAGGTACTTGATGGTGGAGATGATGTCTTCGCGAGACAGGCTGCGATCGTTGACATCCTTTTCCAGACCAAGCTTGCGGTTGATCTTGTAACGGCCAACGCGGGCCAGATCGTAACGCTTGGTGTTGAAGTAGAAGGAATCCAGCAGGTTGCGGCCAGCTTCCGGCGTCGGGGTGTCGGCCGGGCGGATCTTGCGGTACAGATCGGTCAGAGCCTCGTCCTGGGTCTGCACGGTCTCCTTGGCAAGCGCGTCCATAACCAGCGGGTAATCCCTGAACGCATCGGCGATCTCATCCTTGGTCATGCCGATGGCCATGAGGAACACGATGGCGGACTGCTTGCGCTTGCGGTCCACGCGCACGCCAAGCACGTCACGCTTGTCGATCTCGAACTCAAGCCATGCGCCACGGCTCGGGATGATCTTCGCGCCGAAGACTTCCTTGTCGGAAGTGCGATCCTGGCTGCGGTCGAAGTACACGCCCGGAGAACGCACCAGCTGAGACACGATCACTCGCTCGGTACCACCGATGATGAAGGTGCCGTGCGGGGTCTGCAGCGGGAAATCGCCCATGAACACGGTCTGGGACTTGATTTCGCCGGTGTCGCCGTTTTCGAATTCAGCGTTCACATACAGCGGCGCGGAGTAGGTGTAATCCTTCTCCTTGCACTCCTGCACGGTGTGGCGCGGTTCTTCGAAATACGGATCGGAGAAGGTCAGGCTCATGGTCTGAGCGAAGTTCTCGATCGGTGAGATCTCCTGGAAGACCTCATCAAGACCGGAGGTGTGGGGCACGGTGTTGGTGCCGTTCGCCAGATCCTCCTCGACACGCTTCTGCCAGCGCTCGTTGCCGATGAGCCAGTCGAAGCTGTCAGTCTGTACACCCAACAGGTAGGGTACATCAATGGGCTCGCGGATGGAGCCGAAGTTCACACGGTCCGACGCCTTGTGCAGATCAATATCGTGCTGGTCGGCGCGTGCGATGATGGTGGTGGTGTTCGTCGTAGCCTCAGCCAATGGACGTTCCTTATCGCTCGCTAAATCGTTTCGATATGTTTCCCCGGAAGCGCTCCCATTGGCCACCATATGCCTAGTACGCGGGCGCTTCTTCCTTGTCAGCGTGCCCGCTATATGACACGCATGTACGCAAAGTCATGAGAATAACATATCCTATAGATTTTTATTCAATAGTGACGCCGACCGGATCGGACTTCGCTTTGGGATGCCCTTCAATCGAAAGCTGCGCCGAATACACGCCACGATCCACCTTCGGCAGGGTGGATTGATCCTCCACGCATTCGCTGCCAGTACGCGTTCCCGGCCAGGTGATCGTCTGTCTGACCTCGTCGCCCTTCGCCAACAGACGATAGTCGGTGTCAACGGGGCACACATTCGACTTCCAAACCACATCATCGCCCGATTTGATCGTCAACACCACGCTGGAAGCCGACACATCAACCAAGCAACCAACCTTGCTGGAACCGTCATATTTGACGTCCGTAGTGAAATCCATCGAATCGCCCACACCGAAACTTGACGCCGCAGGAGTCAACGAAAGCGCGACATTGGACGCATCGCAATCCGGCACCCCGCTTTTCTTCTCCTTGGTCGGGGACGGCACTTCCTTACGGGAAATCGCATACACGTCCGCATGATGAATCTCACGATTCACCGCGACAATCCCCCTCGACAGGGAGTACAGGCAAAACACCAGAAAAGAAATCAGCACTATCGCAGCGATGCCGACGACGATGCGACGGCGACGAAATATCGCCTGCTGTTTTTTCGAACGTTTCTTGCCGGATTTCGAGGACGTCTTCTGTGCCATGATTTCACAGTCTAGCGTGCGCACATCCAAAGAACGTCGGCATTCTTCCTTTCATACCGGAAGACGCACATCCGCATTCGGCAGGATTTCGATAAGACCATCCTCATCCAACGATGCGATGCACCGATCAAGCTGGATATGGTCATCCCACAGTCGTTCAAGCGACTTGCGATTAAGGGCGGTCGCACCTTCCGGCAGATTGCGCAGCGCATTCAGCACCAGCCCACGCACCTGACGATCCGTACCTTGGAAACGTTGACGCGGCCGCGTGCGACGTTCCCCCAATCCCGGACGACCATTATGCAAAAACACGCAATGTCCCGAAACAGGGCACGCCTCGCACAACGGAGCCTTTGCCGTGCAGACAGTCGCGCCCAATTCCATAACGGACTGATTCCACACCACTGAAGGACGGTCGAACCGTCTGCATTTTGAGGCATCATCTGCGGCAACATCTGCTTCGCCAACGCACGTTCCGCAGGTCTTGCGGCGCCGCCAAGCGACTCCTCGCCAAGAAAAACCCTCGAAAGCACCCTGCGAATATTCGTATCCACCACCGCGATGCGCTCACCAAACGCGAAACTCATCACCGCGCTGGCCGTATAATCGCCGATACCCGGCAATGCCAGCAACTCATCGTACGTACGCGGCAGCTTGTTATCGTAATCGGAAGCGACCACGCGGGCGCATTCCTGCAATCGCAAGGCGCGTCTCGGATAGCCGAGCCTGCCCCAAGCCGTGATCACATCCGCTTTCGCGGCATCGGCAAGCGCGACCGCATCAGGCCAGCGTTCCATCCAATCGTTCCAATACGGTACCACACGGCTCATCTGCGTCTGCTGGCTCATCACTTCGGAGACAAGCACGCCCCACGCAGTAGTGCGGCCGAAACGCCATGGCAGGTCACGCGCCGAAGCATGCCACCATTCGGCAAGCGCGTCCGCCACAGCTTCGGCGTTTTCAATTTCGGTATTAGGCTCGTTCGTGTCGTTCATCGTACCTATTCTTGCATTCATGACGAACGAAGAGCATACCAATGACGCGCAAGGCGCAACCGCAGAGGAAGCCAAAGTCGAGAAAATGTTCGAATACGGCTACCGCAAGTCGAATTATGGGCCGGACGAACTCGTGACCGACGCGCACGGCAATCCGATTTCCGTGGTCGACGCGATGCTGTCAGCCGAAGACGCGGCCAAAGCCGAAACCTCCACGCCCCACTTGTGCTACTACTCCCCCCGCATTCCGGGCAATACCGGTTCGGCAATCCGCCTATGCGCGGTGACCGGCACGATCCTGCATTTGGTGGAGCCGCTCGGATTCAATCTGCGCGATACGAAGCTGCGCCGCGCCGGACTGGACTACCACGACATGGCGCACGTGGTATTGCACCCGAATTTTGAGAATCTGGTGGAATCCATGCCGAATTCGCGCATCATCGCGTTCACCGCGCACGCCACCAAACTGTATACCGACATCGAATACAAGCCGACTGACATTCTGCTGTTCGGCCCGGAGCCAGGCAATATTCCCGATCCGATGGATATTATGGCCGGTCCGCACGTGGCCGAACAGGTGCGTCTGCCGATGCGTCCAAGCCTGCGTTCCCTGAACCTCACCAACTGCGCATCCATCGCCATCTACGAAGCCTGGCGCCAACTAGGCTTCGCCGGCGGCCAGTGATCCCTCCCCTGCCTGCCAACTTTCGTTTCAATTCATTACCTTATGGATATTGGGGACGCAGTAGGGCGGGATATTCCATTCGTGACACACTCAAGGCCGTTCGGCCAAGCCTACGGTCCCGAACGGAATATCCCGCCCTACTGCTTGCTATGGCACACAAACCAACGTGTTGCAAACAAAAAGCAAGCGTCAACCTAATCTGATGTGAAACGCAACATAAGCGGGGAGCCGGCATGTTCTGTTTCAGACCGTAAAGACTTGGCCTGAGCGGCCCGGAGCGTGTCGGGAATAGAATATGCCGGCTCCCCGCGACCTTCCGCAACCAACGCAACCACTGCGAAAGATGCGTAGGGAAGGGAGAAGCTAGTTTTTGAAGCTGTGGATTGGGGCGGGGATGCGACCGCCTCGGGTCACGAAAGCTTCGCAGCTGGTCTGGTTGACTGGAATGATCGGCGCATAGCCCATCAGGCCGCCGAAGTTGGCCATCTCCCCTACGCCTTTGCCTTCAACCGGAATCACGCGCACGGCCGTGGTTTTCTGGTTGACCATGCCGATCGCAGCCTCGTCGGCGATGATGCCGGAAATGGTGGAGGCGGTGGTATCTCCCGGAATGGCGATCATGTCAAGGCCGACGGAGCATACGCAGGTCATGGCTTCGAGCTTTTCGATCTTCAGGCAGCCGTTGGTTGCCGCGTCGATCATGTTCTTGTCTTCGGAGACGGGGATGAACGCGCCGGAAAGTCCGCCGACGTAGGAGGACGCCATGATGCCGCCCTTCTTCACCTGATCGTTGAGCATGGCGAGCGCTGCGGTGGTGCCCGGTGCGCCAACCTGTTCGAGGCCGATCTTCTCAAGCACTTCGCCGACGGAGTCGCCTACGGCCGGGGTTGGCGCGAGGGAAAGGTCGATGATGCCGAATGGAATGCCGAGGCGACGGGATGCCTCCTGTGCCACCAGCTGGCCGACACGCGTGATCTTGAACGCGGTGCGCTTGATGGTTTCACATAGGAATTCGAAGTTTTTGCCCTTGGCTTCGTCGAGCGCGCGGGAAACCACGCCGGGGCCGGAAACGCCAACGTTGATGACCGCATCGCCTTCGGTTACGCCATGGAAGCCGCCTGCCATGAACGGGTTGTCGTCGGGGGCATTGCAGAATGCCACGAATTTCACGCATCCGTATGAATCGTTATCTGCGGTGGCGTGCGCGATGTCTTTGATGATGTGGCCGAGCAGTTCGACGGAGTTCATGTCGATACCGGTTTTGGTGGATCCCACGTTGACGGACGAGCAGACGATGTCGGTTTCGCTCAGCGCTTTCGGCAGGGAGCGGATGAGCAGCTCTTCGGCGGGGGTCATGGACTTGGATACGAGCGCGGAGTAGCCGCCGATCAGGTCGACGCCGACCTTCTTCGCCGCATGGTCAAGTGCATGCGCGATTTTCACGAAATCGTCCGACGTTTTACACGAGCTTGCGCCGACTAGGGAAATCGGGGTGACGGTGATGCGCTTATTGACGATCGGAATGCCGTAGTCGCGTTCGATGGCTTTGCCGGTGGATACGAGATCCTTGGCGTACGTGGTGATTTTGTTGTAGATGTTGTCGCAGACTTCGTCGACGCTGTCGGCCGCGCAGTCCAGCAGGCTGATGCCCATGGTGATGGTGCGCACGTCGAGCTTCTCCTGCTCGATCATCTGGTTGGTCTCGTGGACCTCCATGATATTCAGCATGGTTTTTCCTTACGATTAGTACGATTCGTGGCTTCGATTACTTGCGTGGCTCACGTATGCCGCGGATCAGACGCGGTGCATCTTGGTAAAGATCTCCTCGCGCTGGCAGCGGATGCGCACGCCGATCTCCTCGCCAAGCTTGTCGAGATCGTCCACGACCTCGCCGAATTCCTTGTCGGCGTTGGAATAATCCACAATCATCATCATGTTGAAGAAACCGTCGATGATGGTCTGGGAAATGTCAAGCACGTTGACCTGATGTTCGGAAAGGTATGTGCAGACGCGTGCGATGATGCCGACAGTATCCTGACCGACGACGGTGATGATTGCCTTGTTCATGGAACTCCCTAAACGTTAGGTGCGAATATCCAGTTACCGTCTCGGCAAAATGCCGGACGTGCCTTAAGTATAGAAAAGGCAGATGTCAAAAAAGTCGTTTTTTCGGCAATCGCATTACATTGTGAGACGATTTCTTCCGCCAAACCAGTTTCAAAAGTTGCGGAAAGTCGTTTTTTGGAATATCTGTTTCGACGTGAAATCGGATTTCATAAAAGAAAAGCGCCTGCCGATCGTTTGGAAATACGATTTCGGCAAGCGCTTTTTACAATATGTCATGCGATTCACTTTTCGCTGATCTTGTCTTCTTTCAGGAAGAAGGAGAAGACCAGCACGATGACGATCAGCACCAAGCCGAACACATAGCCGTAGCGGGATCCCGCAACGAAGCCTTCCGCATCGGTGGCGCCGGAGCCCATCGACAGCAGGCAGGTGGCGATGGACGTGCCAATCGCGCCGAACACCTGCTGCATGGTGTTAAGAATGGTGGAGCCGCAGCTTCGGCATCTCATCAAGCTAGCCGTATCTGGTCTACGGCATCGTGCCTGCTGGCCATCGTCGTGAGATAGCTGTGCACCCATCTGGCCCACAGTAAATCATGAAAAACGCGCGTTGGCGCACGTCCTTTTCATGGACGTGCGCCAACGCGCGTTTTTGCATCAGCTTCTGCGATCAGGCCTCGCGGCTCGCGGAAGCCGCAGCGAACGCCGGCAAGGCGCGAGGTGCGTTGAAACCTTCCTTTTCGAAGCGGTCAGCAATCTTCTGTGCGATCTCGTGCCCCTGGCCCTTATCCACCAGGGCGATGATGGAGCCACCAAAGCCGCCGCCGGTCATACGCGCACCATACGCACCGTTGGCACGGGCCACGTCCACGGCAATATCCAACTCGGGCACAGTCACTTCATAATCCGCAGCGAGCGAATCATGAGACGCGTTGAACAGTCGGCCGGCCTCGTCGATCTTGCCGTTGGCGAAGGCACGCACGAAGGAGTTGACACGGGCGATTTCGGTGATGACGTGGCGCACGCGCTTCTTCATCGTGTCGTCTTCCAGCTTGTCGAGCGTTTCCTTGAGCGCCTGGAACGGATCGTCGGACTTGGCGATGCTGTCGGCGACCACACGCAGGTTGGCCACGCCGAGGATTTCGGCGGCCTTCTCGCAAGTGGCGCGACGCTGGGCATACTGTCCGTCGTTGAGCTGGTGCGGAGCCTGAGTGTCAAGCACCAGCAGTTCCAGACCGTACTTGTCGAGATCGAATTCCTGCTGGGAGACGTTCTCCAGCGGGCTCAGCTCTGGACGGCAATCAAGACGCAACGCATGGCCGAAAGTGCAGCGCATGGATGCGTTCTGATCGAGCCCACCGGTGGACGCGCCCGCCATGTCGTTTTCCGACTTGATGGCGGCGTTGATCAGCGTCACACGACCGGCATCGGATGCGCCATAACCCAAACCGTACACGTCATCCAACGCCAAGGCGGTGGAGCAGGTCATGGCTGCGGAGGAGCTCAGACCGGATCCGAGCGGCACGCAGGAGGAGAATGCCGCATCGAAGCCCTGCACCGCATCGAAGCCGGCTTCGCGCAATGCCCAGGCAACGCCTACCGGGTAGGCGGCCCAGCCTTCCACGCCACCGGCCTGCAGGCCGTCGAGGTCGGCTTCGGTGACGTTTTCGGAGTCAACGTCGGAAACCACGCGCACCTTGGTGTCTTCACGCGGCTTGAGCGCGATGAACGTGCGGTGCGGCAGTGCGATCGGCAGGCACAGGCCCGCGTTGTAGTCGGTGTGTTCGCCGATCAGGTTCACACGGCCCGGTGCGGCCCATACGCCAGCCGGCTCCTCACCGTAGGTGGCACGGAACAGATCGGTCGCGTTCTTCACACCCTCGTCGTGCGAGAGCGGCTCAATGAATTCAACAGCAGTCATTGGTGTTTTGTCCTTTGGGTTTTATTGGCTTTCAGCCTTCGATATCGATTGGTCCGAGCTCGTGGAAGCGCTTGGCGATGAGTTCCGGCGTGGTGTCGGAAACCCATGCGGCCATGCCGGATTCGGATCCGGCCAGATACTTGATCTTGTTGGCTGCGCGGCGGAACGAGAAGAACTGCAGGTTCAGGCGGTAGTTTTCACGGCGTACGTCGTGGATCGGAGCCTGATGCCATGCTGCGATGTACGGCAGGTCCATACCCTTGCCGTCACCCTTGTCGAAGAACGCGTTGCCGCGCTTGAGCAGGGTGGAGTACATGACGGCCAGATCCCAACGTTCCTGGTCGTTGAGCTCGTCGAGGGTGAGCACGTCGCGCACCGGGGCCACATGCACCTCGAGGGGCCAGCGGGCTGCTGCTGGCACGTAGGCCACCCAGCTGTGGTTGCGCATGACGATGCGCTCCCCGGCCTCGATTTCGGAGTTCATGAGATCCTTGAGCAGGTTGCCGCCGGTCTTCTCATGGTAGGCTTCGGTCTGCTTGAGTTCGGCTTCCATCTTCGGCGCGATGAACGGGTAGCAGTAGACCTGTCCGTGAGGGTGCGCCAGGGAGACGCCGATTTCCTGTCCGTGGTTTTCGAACGGGAAGATCTGTTCGATGCCTTCCATCTTGGAGATTTCGGCGGTACGGAACGCCCATGCTTCCACGACGGTGCGCAGACGGGAGACCGGTAGGTCTGCCGGCAGACCATTTTCGTCCGGGTCGAAGCAGATCACTTCGCAGCGGCCTGCGGCGAGCTTCTTCTCCCACAGCGGGTTGCCGTTGACGTATTCCACGGCTTCGGAACGGCCCGGCACGCGAACCATGGACGGGAAGCGGTTTTCGAACACGACCACGTTGTAGTCGGTGTCCGGCACTTCGCCGTCTTGGTACGGGTCGCCCGGCTTGCGTGCGGCCAGCGGGTTGCCTTTGGCGGTGGCGCCAGGGCCCGCGGTGATCGGACGGTTCATGCGTGCGGTCGCCATAGGAATCCAGTCGCCGGTCAGTGGATCGCGACGCATTTCCGGAGCAGCGTACGGCACTTCCTCACCGGCCGCGTTGAGCTGGTTGGAGAAACGGTATGCCAGCTGACGAGGATCGTTCAGTTCGCGCGTCTTCGCGCGGAAACGTATTCCGGATCATCGTCGAGGTAGAAGAAAGCGCGGCCATCGGCGAGCGTGGTCGGCGTGATGCGAATGTGCTCCTTCGCGTACTCTCCGGGAGTGTAGTTTGCGAATTCACTCATTATGGTTATTCACCTTCCTGAATAGGCTCGCTCTGGTGTGCCAGCACGAGCTCTTTAACCAAATCCCTTGTTTTCCCAACCGAATCGGGGTCTAGTCCATCATCGGTAATGACCGTGTCCACCTGGTCGAAGCGTGCGAAAAGCGACAATGATGTGCAGCTCCACTTGGTGTGATCGGTCAAAATTATGGTGCGATCGGCAATGTCCATCATTGCCATATCGGTTGCGGCCTCAAGCGAGTTCGGCATGAGGAAGCCGCGCGGAATGGACACGGAATGCGTGCCCAGGAAGACTGTGTTGACGCGCAGGGAGGCCACCACTTTGTCTGCGATCGGGCCTACGAGCGAGTTGGATCGGGTGGTCACGCCGCCGGTCACGATGACTTCCACGTCTTTCGATTCCAGCGCCTGCACCAGTTCCGCCACCGGAATGGAGTTGGTGAGGATGGTGATCCCCGACGACTGCTGTGATTCCAACAGATGTTGCGCGAATACGTATGCGGTGGTGCCGCCGCCGATGGCGATCACGTCGCCGGGTGCCACATATTTGATGGCTTCCTGTGCGATGGCGTCCTTCAATCCGATGTCCATCTGCGACTTTACGGAGAACAGCGGCTCACTCAGCAGCGTGCTGGTGGTGACGGCGCCGCCGTGCACACGCTTCAGCAGACCCTTGTCGGCCAGATCGGCGATATCGCGTCGGATGGTCATGGCGGAAACGCCCAATTCCTTGGACAATGCGGTGATACGCACCGCACCGCGGGTACGCAACCTGCTCAAAATCAAATGCTGACGTTGTGACGATATCATTCGAACATTATCGCACATGTTCACTCAAAATAAAAACTGAGATGAGCGTTTCGCGCGTTTTCCTCACGAAAAAATATACTTGGCACTCCTGTAATCGTTCAAATCGAACAAAAACGAACGTCGACATCCCGTCAGCGAAATCAATCGACGTGTTGCTTTCCTGCGACAAACGGTGCGAGAATAGTGAACCATGACGTATGTTTCTGAGAATTTCTGGCACGATGCGGTGAACAAAGCCACCACAGATCTCTTCACCTTCGGCTACAAGCACATCATCAAGCCGCATTTCGTGTTCAATCAGACGCCCGATGTGGCGCACGACCAGATGATTCAGTTCTGCAAGATCACCAAGAACATTCCGCCGCTGATGTGGGCGTGCCGTGAAATGCTCAACTATTCCGACCCCGTGCTGGAAACCAGCGTGATGGGCGTCGACTTCGTCAATCCGTTCGGCCTTTCCGCCGGCCTCGACAAGAACTGCGAGATGCCGGTGCTGCTCGACAACGCCGGCTTCGGCTTCGAAACGGTCGGATCCACCACGTCTCGTCCGTGCCCCGGCAATCCGAAGCCGTGGTTCCACCGTCTGCCCGAATATGATTCGATGATGGTGCATGTCGGTCTTGCCAATGAGGGTTCGGAAATCGTTGTTCCGCGCGCGGAACAGGCTTGGACGAAGGCGCGCGACATGCAGATTTCCGTGTCGATCGCGCGTACGAATGACGATAAGACCGGCGATTTGGACGAAGGCATCGAGGATTACTGCATTTCGATGCGCCGCACGGCCGGTCGCACCGCCATGGTCGAAGTGAACATCTCCTGCCCGAACACGATGGCCGGCGAACCGTTCAATCAGAGCCCTGAAGCGCTCGACAAGCTGTTCACCGAACTCGACAAGATCGAACGTCCACAGCCCACGCTGGTGAAGATGCCGTTGAATAAGTCCTGGGAAGAGTTCAAGGATCTGCTTGACGTGCTTGCCGAACACAATGTGCAGGGCTTGTCGATTGCGAATCTGCAGAAGGACCGCGCCGGCATGGAGATTCCTCGCGATTGGGAGGGCGGACTGTCAGGTTCGCCATGCTATGAGGCCAGCAACGAACGCATCAAGCAGGTGTACCGCGAGTATGGCGACCGTTTTGCGATTGCCGGCATCGGCGGCGTGTTCACTCCGCAGCAGGCGTATGCGAAGATTCGTTCCGGCTCGTCGTTGGTCATGTTCATCAGCTCGCTGATGTATCGCGGACCGCAGCAGATCACCGTGTTGAAGCGCGGCCTTGCCGAACTGCTCAAGCGGGACGGATTCGACCATGTGAGCCAGGCTGTCGGCATCGACGCCTGATACCGATTATTTCAATCGGCAGCGAGCACCAAATAATAATGCGCTGCGACCGCCAACGCGGTGCAGGGCGCATTATTGTTGTTCGATTGTTGTTCGATATTACCTTGGTTATTGGTTGCGTTTAGTATGCGCCACGCACATACTGCGGCTGGTAGGGCGCATCTTCGGTCGGAATACCGAGCTTGTGAGCGGCGCGAAGAGGCCAATTCGGATCACGAAGCGCCGCACGTCCGATTTCGATGGCGTCGGCGGCACCGGATTTCAAAATCTTCTTGGCCTGCTTCGGCTTGGTGATCAATCCGACGGCCGTGGTTGGAATTTCGGCACGCGAGCGCACCTGTTCGGCGAATGGAACCTGATAATCGGGTTTGACGGGAATGGTCACGCCCGGAATCATGCCTCCGGTGGAGACGTCCATCAGATCGACACCGTGCTTCTTCAGGACTTTGGCAAGGTCGACGGTCTGATCGAGATCCCAGCCTCCGGCGGCCCAATCGGTCGCGGAAACGCGCACCAGCACCGGCATGGTGTCGGGGATGACGGAACGCACGGCGTCCACGACTTCGACCAGTATGCGGATACGGTTGTCGAACGATCCGCCGTATTCATCCTCGCGCTCGTTGATCAGCGGATCGAGGAATTGCGACAGCAGATAGCCGTGGGCCGCATGAATTTCCACCGCGTCGAAGCCGATATCATAAGCACGCCAAGCGGCGTCGCGGAACTGGTCGACGATGGCATGGATTTCGTCAACGGTGAGTTCGCGAGGCTTGTCCAACGGCCCGAACGCGTTGGCGCTTGGCCCCACGGTCTGCCATCCGCCCTGCTCTTCCGGCACGCTCTCATGCTCGTATCCGATGGAGAAGCAGCCGGTGGAAGCCTTGCGTCCGGCATGGTTGAGCTGCACCGCCATCGTCGCGCCGGCGGCCTTCGCATCGGCAACGATCCAACGCCATGCGTCCATCTGCTCGTCGGCCCACAATCCCAAGTCGCACGGCGAAATACGACCCTCCGGCGTCACTGCGGTGGCTTCCACGATAACCATGCCGAAACCGCCCATGGCACGTGACACATAATGCTGGTAGTGGAATGGCGTGGGCAGGCCATCCTGGGCCAACGCGGAATACGTGTCCATTGGCGGCAGCCAGATGCGGTTGCGCACGGTCATGCCACGCAAAGTCATAGGATCGAACAGGCCAACCGTGCCATTGGTTGTAGCCTTCTTCGACCGCTTCGCCTTCTTTTCGTCTTCGCTCATCGTAGTAGCTCCCCTCCGGTCGCACCTACTGGCTCCATGCCGATCGGCTGAACCTTCTTCTTGTATTCCCCTTGAGCTTCTCTGGAGATTTCGTGCCATAAAACCGGCACTATCTGCATTCTACGCAGAACGCCCGCCGAGCGTGGCGGGCGTTCATTGATTGTTCACTTCCATTCGCTGAATTGCGGAAGCGTCACTCATCTTCGGTCTGCTGCTGATCCTGATCATCCTGCTGGTCGTTCTGCTGGCTTTGCTGCTGAAGCGACTGGTTCTGCTGCTGAATGATTGTGCTTTGCTGCTGGGTGGCATTCTGCTTTCCACCGCCGATCTTGGTGACCGTGCTGGATGTTGCGGAATACTTGGCCGCAGGCTGCCCATAATCGTTGTCAATCGGCAGCTGTTTGCGTTCCGCATAAGCATTCATAAAGTCACGCCATGCCGGGGCCGCGATGGTGGAACCATCCCAGTAGCTGTGGTACTGGCCGTTGATAGCGATATTCGCAATCGGGTGTCCAACCGGGTTCTGCACGTCACCGACGAGCACGAATGTGGCGATCTGGTTCGGAATGAAACCACCCGTCGTAACTAGCTGATCCTCGTGGGTACCGGTCTTGGCGAAGGTCTTACGTCCATTGGCTAGCTGTGCCACACCGCCTGCGCCGTCAGGACGGACAACGCCTTGATTCATGGCCCAAGCAAGCGTTTGGATGATTTCCGGATCGACCGCCTGATGGCAGTTCGCGGAAGGCACCTTAATATCATTGCCGTCCACATCAGTCACCTGCTTCAGCGCGATCGGATCGCACTGCACGCCATTGGACGCATATACAGCGAAGATGCTTGCCATCGTCAGCGGGGACACGTTGACGTTGCCGACCATCATGGCAGGCACGAATGATGAGGTCTTGTCGAGCGTCTCACCGGTATTCGCATCATGATAGCCAAGTTCAGTTGCGGTATCGGCAATCTTGCACAAGCCGATGATGGATCCCATGGAAGCCTGCGTGGTGTTATGAGACCTTGCCAAAGCCAATGCCGGCGTTTCCGGGTTCACCGTTCCATTGGTGATTGCGTTGGTGACGTTCCACGTATCAGTGCCGCCGGTATAACGATCGCATGCGAACAACGAGGTCGAATACCTCGTGGACGTCTGCAGGTTTTCGTTGACGGAATGTCCCGCTTCCATCCATGCCACCAGATTGACAGGCTTCCACGACGAGCCGATGGAGAAGCCCATGCCGCCGCCGTCTTCTCGATCCACGGCATAGTTCATGGAATCCCTGGTCTGGTCGTTCTGCGCCGCTTCGGTGGCATCATACGTTCGATTCAGACCGAAGCCCAACACTTCTCCGGTACCCGGTTTGACGGACGCCATCACGATTTCCATGCCGGAGGAATCTTCCGGTGGGATGGTGTTGCGCGCGGTTTCGTTCAACAAGGTGTTGGCATCGATATCCAACGTGGTGACGATCTTCAGACCGCCTTCTTTCAGCAGCTTTTCTCGATCCTCACTGGTCTTGCCGAATTCCTTGGAATTCAAGATCTTGTGCACCACGTAATCGCAGAAATAGCCCGCATCATAGTCCGCGGCCATGCAACCGGTGGAAATAGGCTGGACATCAAGCGTATCTGCGAGCGGAGTATTGACCGCCTCCTGATATTCCGCATCCGAAATATAGCCCTGCTCGTTCATCAGCTGCAGCACGATATTGCGTTGCTTCTCGGATTCCGGCTGGTTCGATTCGACGGAAGGATCGTAAGCGTTCGGATTCTTGGTGATTGCCGCGATGGTGGCGGACTGCACGATGTTCAGCTGATCTGCGGTGGTGTTGAAATACCGCTTCGCAGCCGCCTGCACGCCATAGAGGCTATTGCCGCCAAACTGTGCGATATTGAGATATCCCTGCAAAATTTCAGGCTTGGAATACTGCTTTTCCATTTGCACGGAAATCAGCATTTCCCTCATTTTTCGTGCGATGGTATCTTCCGACGCATGGTATTGTGCAATCGGATCGTCATCCTGCTGCGCCTGCAGGATCAGCACGTTTTTGACATACTGCTGGGTAAGGGAGGAACCGCCCTGATGGTCGCCCTTCATATATGTTTGGACGAACGCGCGGAACACACCCTGCACATCAACGCCGCCGTGAGTGAAGAATCGTCTGTCTTCACGCGCTACCACGGCCTGCTGCATGTATTTGGAAATCTTCTTCAACGGCACGACTTCACGATTCTGATCCCAGAATTCGGTGATTTTCGTGGTGCCATCGGAAGCGTACATGGTCGACTTCTGCGGCAGGCTGGTCACATCAAAATCAATACCTTCGACCGACAGCGACGGAATAACCGCCTTGGCGACGCTGTTCGCGCCGAAAACCGCCGGTAGGAGGAACAAACTGGCGGCCACGCCGCCACCCACACTCAGCGTGATGTAGGCAATCACGAGTGCGAGCACACGTTGAACGGTCAAAGTCTTCTTTTCGGGCATGGTGCCCATTCTAAAGTGGTGGGTCTACTAATCAACCGGCCGATCGCAGCCATCACGGGTTTCTCACAAACAACCGTAAAACTTGAAAAACACTGGAAAACAGTCGAAAATTATCGTCTCGATCGTCGAATAAGCATGCCAGGCTGGTAGATGATGATGGAACGGCCCTCACGCGCAATCCATCCACGGTTGGCGAAATCCATCAGCGCCTTGTTCACCGTCTCGCGCGACGAACCGACCAGCTGCGCCATTTCCTCCTGCGTCAGATCGTGCGGCACCTTCAACCCCGCCTCGACCGGCTCGCCGAAGCGTGATGCCAGATTCAGCAGCGTTTTCGCCAAACGTCCCGGCACGTCCATGAACACAAGCTCCGAAATGCGCTCGTTGTTGTCACGCATGCGATGCGCGAGCACCTGAAGCATGTCGACGGCCACGCGTGGATGCTCGTCAAGCCATGCGAACAGGGCGTCATGCTCAAGCCATACGACTTTCGTGTCACTGGTCATGGCCACGGCGGACGCGGTGCGCGGCCCACCGTGCGGATCGAACACCGGAATCTCACCCAGCACTTCGCCGTACGCATGAATGCTCAACAACTGCACACGTCTGTCGGACGATTGCCGGATCAGTTTGACGCGCCCGCGTTCCAGCAGATACATGCGGTGATCGGTGTCGCCTTCGCGGAAAATATAGTCGCCCTTGTTGTATTCGGCATGCTGCAGATGCGGCAGCAGTTCCTCCGCCTCTTCGGAAGAAACCTGCTTGAACAACGCGGTGTGCAGCAACGTCGCGCTTTCGCCACTGGGTCCACTATTGGTCTCGTTTGGCGTAGCCATTTGTCACACCTCCGTTCATAGGCACATCCTCTGGGCACGCCGCCAGGCGCGCTGCCGGGCGCGCTGCCGCGGCCTCGAAAGCTTGGCGCGATTCCACATGCCCTCACGGAACACAAGCTTTCGTAACGTTCTCATTGCCCTTGATATCAGGGCGGCTTCGACCATCGGGCTACATTGTAACTCGCCTGGCGGCGTCGAGCAGCCGTTCAACCACGTCTTCACGACTCATGCCCGTCTGCGAGCGCATTGGATCGACTCGTTTTACCGCTGATTTCACCGCTTTGTCCGACATTTTCTCACGTGAGGTGTTCAATACCCGCCCCATTTTTTCCGCGTCGATATCGTAGGCGAGGGTCACGTGGTGCAGTATGGCGCCAGGCCCTCCCTCTACTGGTGTGAAGCGGCGTTGCGCGGCTCCGCCGAGTTTGCCGTATTGCGTGGCGATGTCGTTGAGACCGGCGAATCGTACGTCGAGCCCGAGTTCCTTAAGCGCGCGCACCAGCCAGAAATCGCAGAGCCGGTATGATTCCTCGATGCTTATGCCTTGGGTGAAATCGAACGGCGCGTACAACGAGTAAGTGATGGTATTGCCCGGTTCGATGAACATCGCCCCGCCGCCGGTGCAACGTCGGACCACGGTGAATCCTTCCTTCTGCGCGACCGCCGTATTGACTTCGTCTTCGAGCGACTGGAATTTGCCGATGACCACGGCCGGAGCGGCCCATTCCCAGATACGCAGCGTGGGTTCGCGTTTGCCTGCCGCCACTTCGCGCGCCCATGCGATGTCGGTTTCCATTTGTTCGTTCGGGTCGCGCGGCTTGTCGTGGATGACGGTCGGTTTCAGGGCCCGCCAGCGTTCCAGATATTCCTCTTGTGTCAGCGCATTATGCATTCCCGGTTGTTCCTCGGAATATTGTTTCGTGGACCGCGCGATATTTCCGTTGCCCGTTGCATCTTCCGCATTGCGCGATTCACTGCTTGTGATTGCGCGGAGAAAAGCGATGGCAATGCCTTCTGCCGTCATACCCACCAATCGCACGTTCGGATAGTTCGCGGTAATCGCTTGCAATCGTCGCGTAATGTCGCGTGTGGGCGCGCCTCGCTGGCTTTGCAGCAAGTTTTCCCAATCCTGCAATAGTCGGCGGGAATCCTTGTCATCGCCGTCAAGAAAGAAATCGCCGTCGATCCGACATTGTTCCACGGATTGGATGGAACTTGCACATTCGCGGAAATATGCTGGAATGTCATCAGAAAGCCGGACGGAAACCCCTACGAGTTTGCCGCCCGGCTGCTTATACAGGCCTCTGCCCATCAATCTTGGAGTTCTTGGCCGTGCCCATCGCGGTGCCAGTTGGACCCGTAGCTGGAGCACAGGATGAGGACGGCTTCGATCAGAGCCCAGATTCCGGAAATGATCGGTCCGATGAAGATGATCCATCCGATCAGGGTCAGCAACAGCTGAGCCACGGCCTTGCCGGTATATCCCAGATAGAAGTTGTGCACGCCGAGGGTGCCGAGGAACAGGCCGAGCAGGCCGGCGACGATCTTCGACTTCTGCGCGTAGCCATAGCCGGGCTGCTGTTGGGTCGCCTGATAGTAGGTCTGCTGCGCGTAGGTTGGTGGCTGATTGTATGCGGACTGCGTGTATTGGGGCTGAGTCGGCTCCTGATAATAGGGGGTCTGCGCCGATTGTGCGTAATCCGTAGGTCCGTACGTCGGCTGGCCGTAGATGGGCTGTGCAGGTTGCGCAGGCTGAGTCGGCTGCCCGTAAGCGGGAGCGGCCGAGCCATATGCGGGGACGGACGAACCGTAAGCAGCCGACTGACCATATGGCTGACCATTGCCATACGTACCGCCGGGGATGTTGTTGCCCTGCGTACCCGGGGCATATCCCTGCACGGGCTGCTGCGATGCGTACGGGTCGGGATTGTGCGGCTGTGATGCAGGCTGATTGTAGCCATCCTGCGACTGCCTGTAATCGGCTTGAGTTGAATCGTTCGTCGCGAAATACTCGTCTTGGCCGGAACCGTTGTAATCGGCATTGTTGTCACTCATGGTTTCAACAATATCCCATAATTTGCCTTGTTGCTTTCATCCACCCTGAAAGCAATCCCTGAAATCCCCCTGAATATGCGAGACGCCTGTCGAATTCAAGCATGAACTCGATTTCGACAGGCGTCTCAACAGGCGAACATATCCGGCGCAATCATGCGTTCCGGATCATATGTCACATGCGTGCCAGAATGTCGCGTCCGACCTCGTCGGTGGAGCGTGTAGCGGATCCCAGCTCTTCGATGTCCGCTTCGACGGCCGCATCGATCTTGGCCGCGGCGTCGTCGAAACCGAGGTGGCGCAGCAGCATGGCCGCAGAAAGGATCGCGGCGGTCGGATTGGCCTTGTTCTGGCCTGCGATATCCGGTGCGGAACCGTGAATCGGCTCGAACATGGACGGGTATTCGTTGGAAGCGTTGATGCATCCGGAAGCGGAGTATCCGACACCGCCGACCACGGCACCTGCCTCGTCGGTGATGATGTCGCCGAACAGGTTGTCAGTGAGGATCACGTCGAAGCGGGACGGATTCGACACCATGAAAATGGTGGTCGCGTCGATATGCAGATAGTCGTGGGAAACTTCCGGATATTCCTCGGCGACCTTATCGACGATGCGCTGCCACATGTCTCCGGCGTTGACGAGCACGTTCTTCTTGTGCACGAGGGTCACATGCTTCCTGCGCTTCATGGCCAGCTGGAAGGCGTAACGCACCACACGTTCCACGCCGTAGGCGGTGTTGATGGAAACTTCGGTGGCCACCTCGTTCGGGGTGCCGCGGCGAACCGCTCCGCCGGCGCCGCAGTACAGGCCTTCGGTGCCTTCACGCACCACGACGAAGTCGATATCACCCGGGTTGGCGAGCGGGGAGGTCACGCCCTTGTACAGCTTGGACGGACGCAGGTTGACGTACTGGTCGAGATCGAAACGGAGCTTGAGCAGCAGGCCACGTTCGAGAATGCCGGCCTTGATACGCGGATCGCCGACTGCGCCCAACAGGATCGCGTCGGTCTTCTTGATGCGTTCCTCTTCCTCTTCCGGAAGAATCGCACCGTCACGCAGGTAACGTTCGGCGCCAAGATCGAAATTCTCGTAATCGAATTCGGCAACGCCCTCGGCCGCCTTCTCCAGAGCCTTCTGAGCCCACGGAGTCACTTCCTTGCCAATGCCATCGCCCGGAATGACGGCGATGGTGTACTTCTTTGCAGAATCACTCATAGCACGCGACTCTAGTCAACGAATCAGCACGTGGACTTAAAACGCTCAACTAATGGACACTCCATGCCGCTTTCCTGTACGAAAAGCATGAATCATACGAATCTCACAAATCGCACAGCCTAATCAGCTGGTAATACCCATCACGCCAAGACACCAAGCATTCTCATAGGAGATCTCCTCCCACTGCTTGTACCTTCCAGACGTCCCCCCATGACCAGCCTCAACCTCAATCTTCGCCACGGCATCCACGCCCGCACGCTGCAGTCGGGCCAACCATTTCATCGGCTCCACATACAGCACACGCGTGTCATTCATCGACGTGGTAATGAAAATCTTGGGAAAAACCGCAACCCGCGCATCATTTGCATCAGACGGCGCATTCTCATACGGCGTATATTCCTTCATATACCTGTACACGTCCGCATTATGCAGCGGATCGCCCCACTCATCCCACTCCGTAACCGTCAACGGCAACGACGGATCAAGAATCGACGTCAACGCATCCACAAAAGGCACATCCGCCTCACGCCCGCGAAACATTCGGGAGCCATATTCGCCACGGCACCCATCAACAGGCCACCGGCGGAACCGCCATCGGCCACCGTGCGAGCAGGCGACGCCAAACCGGCACGCTGCAACGCACGCACGGCATCAACGAAATCCTCAAACGAATGCTTCTTATTGAGCAAATGCCCCTGCTCATACCAAGCACGACCCATCTCACCGCCGCCGCGAATGTGCGGCACCGCATAAAGCACACCACGATCAAGCATGCTGATGCGAGACACCGAGAATCCCGGATCCGAACTGATCTCATACGCGCCATACCCGGTAACGAACATCGCCGAATCACACGCAGGCACATCCCTGCGCCACACCAAGGAAACAGGAATGCGCTCGCCATCGCGGGCGGTGACCCACACCCTGCGCTCCATGTATTCGCGCGGTTCAAATCCACCAAGCACCGTGGCACGCCTCAACAGGCGATCCTCGCCGGTCGCCGGATCGATATCATGCAGTTCGCCGGGACGCGTGTAACTGGAGAACGAGTAGCGCATGCGGGGCGCATCATACGAAGGATTGCCTCCCACACCAATCGAATACAAGCGCCGGGTCTCCCCCGGCATCGCATCGGCGGTCGCGCCATCCGATGAGGTCATCGCCTTGCGGGAAACCCCATGCACGGCCGACCCCTCGCCTTGCGCGGCGGCCAATTGGTCGAGCGCGCCCCACACTTCGGCACGTTCCTCGTTGATCTCGTCCACCGACTCGTCGACATCCCAATCGTCTTCCAACGCGTGGGGAACCAGCTCGGTGAACTTCCATGGACGCCCCGCAAGAAAATCCTCCGCAGCGGCATCCTTCGTCATCACCGCAATATGCGTCAGGCTTTCCGCCCGGTACTGCAGCGCCACATAATGCCGGTGAATCGAGATCCCCTCAATGCCAAGACCATGCGCGCCCTGCAAAATGGCTGGATTGCAGGGATTGGAATACGGTGTGCCGATCGGCATCTCAGAAGCGCCCGGTTCGACTTCGTCGCCGTGCTCGCATCCGTACGGCGAACCGACGGCCACACGCACGCCCTCACCCAAACGGTACGGGGGCTCATGGGAGCGCATGTCGATCACATCGATTTCGAAATTCGGGTTCAACGCATTGTGATAGACCACGGCGAGCGGAATATCCTCACCGCGTTCGCCGGCACCTTCGAAACGGCTGAAACTCACGTCGTATTCCACGTCCTGCTCGCGCGGAATGAACGCGCGGAATTCGCCTTCCGGATCGTCGGTGGAAAGCAGCAGCACTTCGGTGGTAGTCTTCGACCCGGTGCCGATCACCAGATTGCGTTCGTCGAACGACAGGCCGATGCCAACCCAGAATCGTTCGTCCTGTTCGCGGTACACCTCCACATCGTCGACGATGGGAGTGCCGACGCGGTGCCTCATCACCGCGTATGGACGCCACGCGTCGTCGAGCTTCACATAGAACACCCATTGCGCGTCCGGTGTGAAGCAGGCGCCACCGATGCCCTTGAACACTTCCGGCAGTTCCTTGCCGGTTTCCAAGCTGCGGATGCGGAAATCGTAACGTTCGTCGCCGCTGGTGTCGGTGCCATACAGCATCCAACGTCCGTCTTTGGAAATATCCATGCCGCCGATACGGAAGAAATCATGGCCTTGCGCTTCGGCATTGGTGTCGAACACCACTTGTTCGCCGTCGATGGGCACGCCGATTTCAATGGTTGGCGGATCCCAATCGTCTGCGCCTCGAATAGGCACACGGCATTGCACCGCATACTGCTGGCCCTCCTGGGTGCGTACGAAATACCAGTAGCCATCCATGCGTGTCGGCACGGACATGTCGTTTTCCTGAACGTGCGACTTGAGCTCGTCGAACAGTGTGGAGCGTAGGGTTTTCAACGGTTCCATGCGCTGCTCGCAATACCGGTTCTGCGCGGCGACGTAATCCTGCACGTCATGCGATTCCTTGTCGCGCAGCCATTCGTACTCGTCGATGAAGGTGTCGCCGTGGAATACGCGCTCCTTCGGCACACGCTTCGCGATCGGCATCCCGCATTTGTCTTGCACGCTTTCGTCGCTTTCTCGCGCGCCCGTTGCGCCCTGTTCACCCCGAAAATCAGTCATGCACGCGATTATACCGGCATTGCATTCCCAATCCCACGCGGCACGCACCCCCTGCTCCGGGCGTACGAAAAAGTCAGACGCCCATCTGTTGTTTCAGGAACGGCAGCATGGTTTTCATCAGATTCGAGCCGGTCGTTCCCGTGAATACCGGGACATCGGTGACCGGGATCGGCTGCGTGACCGCACGCCCCGCAACGGTGCCGAGATTGCCGGCGACTTCGCGTGGAGACAACTGCCGGATGCCGATCGCCAGCACACGCCCTGGGTATCGGCGTGCGATCGTGGCGTACGTGGTCGGATCCCTCTGCCCGTCATCGCCGATCAGAATGAACTTCATATCAGGAAAATCAGCCATCAATTGTTCGGCATACTCGAGTTTGTGCTGCACTCCGGAAGGAATGAACGTTTTCGGGCGAGGATCGAGGTCGCGCAATAGCAGCGGACCTTCCGGAAAACCATGGTTGGCGATGAAATGCCGGATCGAGCTTTCCACATTCCATGGCGATGTCGACAGGTAGAAGAACGGCGCGTCCGGGAACATGTCCGCAATGCGGTTGAACAGCAGGTTCATGCCCGCAACCGGCATTTTCTTCTTTGGATCGAGCAGCAGCAGATTGTAGGCGGCTTTCATCAGGCTTGGCGCCTGCGTGACCATGATGGTGTCGTCCACGTCGGAGATCACGCCGACTTTCGTACCGCTGGGGATGGTGAACAGGTTGGCTGTGACTGGTTTGCGGCTGCGTACCTTGTATGACACGTCGTGCACGCCCGGTTCGAGCGAATGTTCGGCCACGAGATCGAGATATCCTGCGGAATCGGAGGCTGCGAATTCACTGGAGACATTGCGCTGCGCGTCCACTTCGTCGTGCACTTCGGATGCGCCCACCTGCACGGTTTCGAGGGGCACGCCGTCGATGGCGATGCGCACCTTCGTATGCGGCGAGGGGATGGTGAGCATGGCACGGATGCCACGGGTCAGACGGCCCGCCTGACGTTTGAAGGGCCCGTACACGGTTCGGCAGATCAGTCGAGAGTAATGTTCGGTGCCGTAGCCGACATATGGTTCCACGCGCGGATACCAGTTGAGATTGAGCACCATGCTTGTTGAGAACGTCACCCACTTGTTGAACGCTCTGGTAATGGTGCGGCGGAACAGTCGTGTCAGCGGAGGCTTGACTTCGATGCGTTCGTGTTTCGAAGCCGCGTCGAAGGTGGTGACCACCTTGCGTGCGGGAATGGGCACGGTCGGCATGTCATCTTCGGATATGGAATCCGGTTCACGCTGGGGCAACGGCTGCGGTTCGGTCATAACCCCACTATAAAGGCGATTATTGAATTACCTGGTACCCCAGCGTGAAAATCAGGGATTTTTCAGGGAATACCGATGATTTCCCATCCAATTTCCCGAATCGTGCCGTTCACTGAGCCACGATGTTGGCGTATTCCTCGGAGGAAAGCAGTCCCGGCTCGTCATCCTCAAGTTCGATTTTGAAAATCCAGCCTTCGCCATACGGGTCACCCGTTACGATGCTTGGATCGTCGGCGGCCTCGTTGTTCACATAGCGAATCACGCCGGCCACCGGGAGCGACCAGCGGCGTGACCGCCTTGGAGGATTCCAGTTCCGCCACCTCGTCGCCCGCCTGCACTTCGGTGCCGACTTCCGGCAGATCGATGTACACGAGTTCGCCAAGCTGGTCGGCCGCATATTCGGTGATACCCACCATGGCCGGCTCGGTGGAAGCATCCACCCACACATGCTCGTCGGAATATTCAAGATGCTCGGGAACATCCAGATTCGGCTTGTTATCGTTTTCTTCGCTCATGAAAGCTCATTCTACGTCAATCGTATGTATTTCCCTAGAGCAGTGCCGAAACTTGTTACGGGAGGTCGTGACCGAGCCATTCTTCGATCATGTAGCGGGCGATGGTGGCCTTTCCGGGAGCTTCCATACGCCCTGCCACCAACTCGTTCATGTATTCGTCGCGGGTCACCCAACGCGCCTGCAGGGTCTCGTCGCCGTCCACGCGCACGTCGGTGGTGTTGGCCACGCCTTTGAACGCCATCATGAGCGATGCGGGGAACGGCCATGGCTGCGATCCCAAGTATTTGAGTTCGCCGATGTCTATGCCGACTTCCTCTTTGGCTTCGCGCCGGCAGGCATGCTCCAGGTTTTCTCCGGCTTCCACGAAGCCGGCCGATACGGAGTACAGTCCGGTGTTGCGCCATGCGCTGTTGTGTTGCAGCAGCAGACGGTCCTCATGGTCCACGATCGCCGTGATGACGGCCGGTTCCACTCTGGGGAACAGCAGTCGCTTGCCGTCCGCTTCGCTGGTGCAGCGTTGCGCCCATCCTCCCAACGCCGGTTCGGTCGGAGCGCCGCATGTGGGGCAATGACGTTGGCGCGCATGCCATACGCCCAGCGAGATCGCCGTCGTGGCCTGGCCTGCTTCGCGCGCGCTGGCATGCGGTGCGAATCCGCGCAGATCGACCCAGTCGAATCGTTCCGCAGCGCTTTCCAGCAACGATTTCGACGTTTTCGCTTCCGGTTCGTGCTGTTCGCCGAACGCATCGTCCGCGCCCATATGCTCGCTGCTTGCGACCACCGTCTCCGCGGCTTTCATGCGAGACACGTCAACGGCGACCACGTGTTCGTCGCGTTTGCCGCCATACGATCCAAGGAATATGGCGAGCGCCGTCGGATGCGTGTGCAGTTCCGCCGCCACGTAGGCGCCGGGCAATTGCGCGAGACGCATATGCACGTTGGCGTAGTCCGCGATGGCTCCCTGTCCGCGCGGCACCGCCACCATGCCGTCTTTGACGAGAATGACCTTCGTGTCCGGCTCCAGCAGCGCCGTGTCGAACAGGTCGGGTTCGTCGCGTCTCGAAACCTCATAGTCGATGTCGCCTTGCGCAAGTGGCAGGAACGGCAGTGCCTGGGTCAGCGCCAGTGGCGAGAACACGCTCATCGATTGCTTCTTTCCTTGAATACGATTGATAGAGCGGATATTTTTTCTCTATTCCGTATTTTCTTTTCTATTTTTTATATCTTTTTGTATTTCTGATTGCGATATTGACGGCAGCGGCGGAAAATACCGGCTACTGCACCCTGCGCACCAGCGCGAGCAGCGCGTCGGCAACCGCCTGCGGATGCTCGTATGCGCTGAAATGCCCGCAATCGAATACCACCGTCATATCCGCGCTCGTGCCTGTCATCGCATCGGCGATCGGCGTCATCACGCTCGGCGGGCTCGACGGATCCTTGTCGCCGCAGATCACCGCAACCGGTGCCGTAATCGCAGGCAACACATCGTTCAGATCCGGGCGCCCAGCCGCCATGCGCTCACGCCATGCGATGCCTTCGGCAGACTGTTCGTTGATCCACGTCGTGAACTGTTCACGGTAGGCGGCCGACTGTTTGATGGTGGAATCCTCAGGTGTGGATGCCGCAAATCCCATCACCGGCTCATGCGTGCCCGTCGATTCGCATGCTTCGGCGATCGCGATGCGCTTCGCGCGCATCTGCGCGGAATCCGCCGCGGCCTTCGTGTCGCACAATGCCAACGCGGCAACAGCTTCGGGGTGCAGACGCTGAATGTCGAGAACCAGATAGCCGCCCATCGAAAGGCCCGCCCAAATCGCCTTGTCGTAACCGGCCGCATGCAACATCGCGACATAGGCGTCGGCCATATGGTCCAAACCGTTCGGGAAAGCGCCGTCCGCGTCTTTGCCGCCACTGGTCTCATCGGAAGGAATCGGCCCTTCTCCCGCACCGGGCATGTCGGGACCCCAGATCGGGAACCGTTTCACACCATGTTCCACAGCGGTCGCCTCCAACGCCTCCGCACATTCGTCCCACATGCGGTGGTCCACGGGGAACCCGTGCACCAGCACCACGGGAAGCCCCTCGCCCTCGCAATACACGTTATTATGTAATTCGATCGTCATCGTCTCACTCCGTTCCTCTCCCCTATATTGCCTATATATCTATCGCTTACGCTGCCTGCATTCGCAAGCTGCCACGCGCTTTCCTGGCGCCCACGGCCGACCGGTTTCGACGTCAACCATAAGCCTGTCGGCTACCTGCCGGCCCAAGCGATCGCCTGACGCACAATCGTGCCATATCCGTTGCTCATCTGGTTTATGAAAGTGTCGAGGATCTCGCTGTTCGTGTTGACCCATTCCACGTCAAGCGTCTCATCCTGCGGCTTGCAGTCGCCCGCGATCGGCACCACGTAGCACAATGCGATCGCATGCTGGCGGGAATCGAAATAATCGGATAGTCCCGGCGTCGGGAAAAACTCGGCCACGGTGAACGGCTGCAGACTCACCGGCAGCTGCGGCAACGCGATATCGCCCAAATCCTTGGCGACATTACGCGCCACGGCCTCACGCAACGATTCGTGATAGAGCACGCGCCCGGCAATCAGCGTTCGCTCGATACTGCCGTCGTCAGACACGCGAAGCAACGATCCGACCTGTGAAACACGCCCCAGATCATCGGTGCGCACCGGCACCACAAGCACGTATGGAATCGGCATTTCGCCGCGCATACGGTTGATTTCGCCGGAAGCAAGCCATCCTGGAGGATTACCTATTCCGCGAATGAAATCCTCCGGCGTAATGTCGTCGAATTCTCCGCGACGACGGCCTGCATCGAAATCGCCCTCGTCGGGCACTTCATCATTCATCACTGGCATAGTCCCATTATCACGCATCTTGTGTGAATTGGCTGGAAAAGAATGCGCCGAAAGACGATTCTTCTGACAGCGGATATTGCATATGCCGGGAATGCGGCGGGTTGGGGCGCGGTTATATACTCCAAAGCAATCGCATACGAGGGGCGTAGCCCGTCACGCGCGTCGATGGAACGAACAGCAAGGAGCAATCATGGCAACGCATGCGGTCACTTCGCAGGATTTCAATCAGGTCGTCGAATCCAACGATCTGGTATTCGTGGATTTCTGGGCAACCTGGTGCGGTCCGTGCCGTGCGTTCGGCCCGACGTTCGAAAAGGCAAGCGAAGCGAATCCTGACATTTATTTCGCGAAGGTCGATATCGACCAGAATCCGGATCTCGCCTCCGCCGCCAAAGTGCAGGCCGTGCCGACCTTGATGGTGATCAAGAACCAGCAGATCGTATTCCAGCAGGCTGGCGCGTTGCGCGCGTCGGATCTGGACGATCTGATCGCCCAGGCCAAGGAGCTGGACGTCAATGCGGCCGCTGCCGAAGAGGCTACGGAACAGGCGCAATAAGGCGAATATCAAAGGATTGCAAAGGTGCCGTTCGATGGCGAAACATCAACGGCACCTTTTTGCTTTGCATGCCCGCTTTGCATGCCCGCTTTGCCCGCCTGTTACATATGCGCTCGCCCGGATTCCATGGCATGGAGTAGAATGTCGCGTTGGATATGCGCTTTCCGGCGAAGCCTGAAGTGGCGGCGCACCGCATGCCGTGCATGTGTGAATTCGTCGAGGATCTGAACGCGCGTTTAGGAGCAGAATGGCTAACCACAGCAAGCACGCCCGATCGTCTACCTTCGCCATGCCGAGCAAGTCCTCGCTGGTGAAGATCGCCGCAACGGTCGCGGCGGTGGGCCTGTTGGCTACCGGCGGCATTGTGTCGCGCAATCTTTACACCTCCGCGGAGCAAAACACGGCCAATCAGGTCACGGCCTTCTCCGTCACCGATTCCGCTGAAGCATCCCGTGGCAACGCCCGTGAGCTGCTCAATGGAGACACCTCGTACGTCACCGTGAAGATCAACGGCAAGTCGCGCGTGGTGCCCGGTACCAATTTCACCGACGTGAAGTCCGTGCTCGACGCGGGAGACATCACGCTCGAACCGGAAGACACGGTCTCCCCTTCGCTCACCACCAAGGTGGATGAGAAGACCGTAATCACCATTCAGCGTGCCGGCGCAAGCGTTGAGGTTTCCGACACCGCCATCGGTTTCAATGTCGTCAAGAAGGAAACCTCAAGCCTGCCGGAAGGCCAGGAGAAGGTTGAGACGGAAGGCGAAGAGGGCGTGATGGAAACCACGAACCTCGTAACCAAGTCCGGCGACACCGTGGTCTCCTCCAATATGATCAGCTCGTATGTGAAGAAGGCTCCGGTCGACAAGGTCATTCTCGTCGGCACCGGCTCCACTTCGTCGTCGTCCTCCAGCGCTTCCGCGTCGATCGGCACCACTGTGCGGCGGGCGAAATGCAGCAGTGGGCTCACGATTATCTGCTGTCGAACGGCTACACCGAAGCCGATTTCACCGCCACCGTATACATCATCACCCACGAGTCCGGCTGGAGCGTCACCGCAACGAATCCGAGTTCGGGCGCCTATGGTCTGCCCCAGGCGTTGCCTGGCAGCAAGATGGTGAGCGCGGGCGCCGATTGGGCCACCAATTATCAGACTCAGCTCAAGTGGTTCTGGGGTTATTGCGCGCAGCGTTATGGTTCCATTCAGGGAGCCTACACGTACTGGCTAGCCAATCACTGCTATTAAATCGCGATTGATCATCATTGATTGATTCGATGATGATATAGTTTGAGCTCCGTAATATTCGAAGATATTACGGAGCTCAAACTATATTACGATCTTAAATATCACTGGGATATCGCCGATTTCACAGGGCATTGTTGGAACCGATCACCGTGGCTTCCTTGACGTCATCGATCTTCCTGCGCCTGCGGCCGCCGTGACCGGCCTTCGGACCACGCTTGCCGACAGTGCCGCTGCGGACCCCGTTCTTGGCATCGAAGATGATCACGCGCTCATCGCTGTGATATTCGCCGTCCAGAGCGAAGAAGGCGATCTTGTCTGCAGGCACTTCCGGGAAGGTGAAGAACTTCTGCGTCGCAACGAGCAGGTCAAGGTTGCGGGTGGTGACGGAAGACGGCGTATCGGCGTTCGGAGCATTGAACTGAAGAGCGAAATCGTCATTCTCATCGCATACCTGGATTGCGAACTTGCCGCGCTCGTAATTCACCAGCAGCTTGACGTATTCAGGACGTCCGAGAACTTCGGAAACACCCTTGGAAAAACGAACGGATTCAAGCATGACCGTCATGGTCAACTTGCCACCAGTTCTTTCGCCAACTTCTTTGAAACCATCAAGAACGGACATGTAAATCCTTCCTTTATTGTAAATAACTACGTGAAATACTGTACCTCATTGTTAAGAATAAAACGAATCGAATTTCGGGGAATATATTCATATTTTCAAGAACACAACGTAATACGAAAAAACATACCGCAGACCATGCTTGTCTCAATGAGAAATTCGATACGGTTCAGCCAGCGCGCTTCCTAAGCCAACTCGATGGGCACACCACCCCTTGTCACCCCGACGGTTTTCCGCTAAAAACAGATGTGGCAACCCCTACCTCACCCCCGCACTACGGGTTGCGCAAATTGCAAATACTTTGCAGCACAGTTTTCCAATTTCATATAGGAAGCGCTGAAATACCGTGCTTTATGCATGCATATCATTTGCAAAACGGTTCATATAGGGGCTATCTTGCGCAACTATCTTTTGCAATCATTTTCATTTTTACAATGATTTTCTCAGTAACGATTTTCATTGAAAATCCGCCATTTTTCAGCATCTTTTACACTCCAACCGGGATAGAATATACACTACACGGTTGCAGTATTGCAAACGCTATCAAAGAAGATGGGACCCCCGTCGCAAAGCAGCGGCCACGATAACGGAGCCACAAGCCCCGATACCGGCCCAAACACAAGAAAAAGAAGGATCAGGAAGGTCAATGAAACATCGGAAACCAACTCCCGCCTGGCAGAAGCTGGGTCTGCGCGTCAGCAAGAAGCTGGCGGTGGGCGCCACAGCCCTTGCCACAGTTTTCGGCGGACTGGCAGTCGCCAGCGTCTCCGCACAGGCGAGCACCGACCGTAACAGTTATGCGGACACCGTAGGCAACCCGACTTTCGAAGCAGCACGCAAAAAGTACGGTCTGACCAAGGAGATGAAGAACGGCGCCATTCTGCACGCGTGGATGTGGTCGTTCAACACCATCACCGAACATATGGATGAGATCGCCGAAGCCGGTTACACCTCCATTCAGACCGAGCCGATGAGCAAAATCAAGGTGAACGACGCCAACGGCAAGAAATTCACCGAAAATTGGTATTACGTGTATCAGCCGACGAACACCTCCATCGGCAACTTCGTGGTCGGCAGCGAAGACGACCTGAAAGCCATGACCGCGGCAGCCCACGCGCATGGCATCCGCATCATCGTCGACGTTGTGGCCAACCACTTCACCGCCGACTGGAACGCCATCGACTCCGACTGGCAGAAGAGCGAATATTTCCATGCGCGCAACTCCTGCAGCGGCTCCGGCGGCGACAACATCGATTATTCCAACCGTTGGCAGGTGACGCACTGCCACCTGCTGGGCCTATGGGATCTGAACACCGCCAATCCGGAAGTCGCCAATCGTATGCACGACTTCCTGAAAACCGCGGTGAACGACGGTGTTGACGGCTTCCGTTTCGACGCCGGCAAGCACGTCGAACTGCCGAACGAATTCGACGGTTCGCAGTATTGGACCACCATTCTGCAGAACGGCTCGCAATACCAGTACGGCGAAGTGCTGCAGGGCGATTCCGGACTGGATTACAAGGCGTACGCCAACCTGTATGCCAAGTATGGCGAAGGCGGCGGCGGAGCCACGGCCTCCGACTATGGCAAGACCATCCGTTCTGCACTGTGGAGCAAGAATCTCAATGCGGGCAATCTTATGAGCTTGCGCAACGGGGGCGTCAACGACGATCAGCTGGTCACCTGGGTGGAGTCCCACGACAACTATGCCAATAGCGACAAGGAATCCACGTATCTGACCAACGATCAGATACGCTTCGGCTGGGCCGTGGTCGGCGCACGCGCAGGCGGAGCGCCACTGTTCTTCAACCGTCCGAGGCCTCCGGCGGCAATCAGCCCCAGTTCGCAGAAGCCTCTCAGCTGGGCGACGCCGGCGATGACATGTGGAAAGACACGGCTGTTGCGGCCGTCAACCATTTCCGCAATGCCATGGACGGCGAGGCCGAATACCTGCGCAACTGCGGTTCCGAACAGAACAACAACTCCTGCCTCATGGTGGAACGTTACAAGACCGACAACAATGCCGGCAATGACGGCGTGAGCATCGCCAACATGGGCGGCGACCAGAATCTGGCCGGCACTCCGACCAAGCTTGACGACGGCACGTACACCGATCAGGTGAACGGCGGCACCATCACCGTTTCCAACGGCAAGATCACTTCCGGCACCGCCAAGGGCGATGCGGTGAGCGTGTACTTCAACACGAGCGTGAAGGAATCCGTTTCCGCGACCGTCAGCAAGAAGTTCTCCTCCAACACCATCAAGGTGACGTTGAACGCCAGCAATGCCACCAATCTCACTTACTCACTGAGCAATGGCAAGAACGGCTCCTTCGTTGACGGCGACTCGCTCACCATCGGCGGCGATATGGAGATCGGCGATTCCGTCACCCTGACCGTCAAGGGCACCGGCGCCGAAAGCGGCGAAGCGCTCGAGTTCACCGCAACCTACACCAAGGTTGAGGTTCAGGCGAACACGATTTATGCGACGAAGCCTTCCGGCTGGAGCAAGATGTACGCGTACGTGTACACGGGCGACGGAGCGACCGCGAAGAACAACGCGGCCTGGCCGGGCGTGGAGATGACCGCGATGGCGGCCGCCGATTCGTGCGCCAAGGCCGGCACATACAAGTATGAGGTTCCGGATTTGGGCGAGGGCACCTATCGCGTGATCTTCTCCAACGGCAACGGCTCGCAGATGCCGGGGGCCAGCCAGCCTGGTTTTGAATTCTCGGGCAAGGTGAGCTGGGATGGTTCGTCCGCCTCGCTGACAGCCATCACCTGCACGGCAACGCCTCCGGTTATCAAGACCGCGGACATCACCTTCAGCGCCACGGCCGACCTCAAGACCGGCGAGACCCTGTACGCGGTCGGCGACTGGGGCCAGGGCAAGGGCAAGACCTGGACCCGCGCCGGCGGCGTCAAGCTCGCCAAGAACGGCAACGCGTACACCGGCACCACCACCATGACCAAGGGCCAGGCCATCACCGCCCGACTGATCAAGGTCGACGCGAACGGCAAGACCACATGGGACGAGATCGGCGACGTCAAGGCCACCGCCGACAAGACCAAGACCGTGGACCTCAAGTGGACCAACGCGGTCGAGAACACCGTGGACATCACCATCAACGCGGCCGCGACCTCAAGACCGGCGAGACCCTGTACGCGGTCGGCGACTGGGGCCAGGGCAAGGGCAAGACCTGGACCCGCGCCGGCGGCGTCAAGCTCGCCAGGTACGGCAACGCGTACACCGGCACCACGAAGGTCGGCAAGGGCAACGCCATCACATTCCGTCTGATCAAGGTCGACGCCAACGGCAAGACCACATGGGACTCGGCCAGGGACCGCAAGTCCAAGGCCGACAAGACCAAGGCGCTCGGCGTCTCCTGGACCTCCGGCAAGGTGAACGAGGACGGCACGATCCCGGACGACTCCGCCATCAGCATCTCCGGCAAGGGCGTCGCGGACGGCAAACTGTCCATCCAGAAAGGCAACCTCGCCGAGCTCTACGTGATCGGCACCCAGGACGCCACCCCGTCCGACGCTGTCTGGTGGAGTGACGGGGCCGCCGTGGCGGTCTCCGGCACCGGCACCGTCTACGGCGTCCAGACCGGCACCGCCAAGGTGAACGTGAAGGTCGGCAACCAAACCGCCACCATCACCATCACCATCAAGTAAACGGCAACCGCCGATATCCATAAAACATTTGAGCCTTGGAATTCAATATCACTCCAAGGCTCAAATCATATTCAAACGCTTCTATACGCATGAAAATACACACATCAAAATCAGCGGATTTAGCATAATCAGCTCAAAGCGTCGTGCAGATATCGCTTTGAGCGGCTGCGCATGATATCCAGTGCAATATCGGCATTGCAGAAATCGATGGTTTGTGAGGTATCAGTACAATCAACTTCGGAAAAATCAGTGATGATTCTGTCGGCGAATTGCACTTCCTGCAGGATTTGACCGCGTCTGGTGCCGAGTTCATGCTCTTTGGTACCTTCCGTATACACCCAGAACGGTTTATGGAAGTTGATGGAGAACAGCGTGCCATGGTAGGAGTCCGTAACTACACCCTCCGCATATTTCACCAGCGAGAGGAATTCTTCCGGCCCTGCCTCGAGCACATTGACAAGCTCATCGCATTTCGGCACATTGCCCGCCTGCGGCGTCAGCACTGCGACAGGCAGGCCGACTCGACGAGACAGTTCACGCAGTTGCCTGAATACGCCGACAGCACGCTTGGGACGCAGCAGCGAATAAAACAGCAGATACTGTTCGGGCACGTGTTGCGACTTACGCAACGGTATGCGTTCCTCCCATTCGCCCGCGTTGAGCAACAGCGTCGGATCGCATACGTGTTCCACATATTTGCCGCTTACCTGCCGCAGTTTGCCGCATGCGGAACGTTCCCTCGCCGAAAGCGCGCTGAATTCCACCAACGCCGGTCCGATGCGCCGCAGCTCATCGTCGGTCATGGTGGCCGGCGACGAAGCATACGAGATTTTCCTGCAGTTCGCCCATTTCAGCAGGTACGGGTCCATGTACTTCCAGTCGACGCGTTCCAGCTCGTTGGAATGCTTGTTGATGATCTGGTCGCTGCCGCTCACGGCCACGTCGAATGCGTCAGCCAGCGAATTCAGCTCTTCCGGCTCCTGATAGCGTCGTTGGCCCACATGTATGTTCGTGCTGATGAACCGCTCGAAATTGCGCATGCGCTTCTTGCGCAGTCCCGCAACCGGCAGCATGGTTAAATCCGCGAGGGACGATTTGAGGCCCAGCCCACGCCAATATAAGCGTTCATAGTAGCGTTCGCCCTCAAGCGGCCGGTAGTCGATGACGGTAACGTCATGCCCCATGTCCGTGATGGTTGATTGCGTGGCATACGCCTGCAATACCGAACCATAATTATAGGCAGCATGATACGTGATTAGACCGATAATATTATGCTTCTCGTCCATATTTCCTCGTCGTTCAAGTAGTTATTTCTTTGTTTTCTCGCTATTGCAGAAGCACTCCGCTTTCTCATTGTTTTCCACTGAATTGCTTATGACGCACCCATGCGATCGCAGCGCTCACGTAATACCATCGATATTTCATCGAAAGCAACGCGATTTGTCGGGTCACAGGAAAACGACCTCCCCGATATCGATCAAGCGGCTGCCGAAAAACCGGCATGTTCACTACTTTTCCATAGTGATTCTTTCGTTCATGACGGTTCCATGGCGCTTCGGGATTGAACAGATCATTGATCATAATGATCGTCAGATGAAATAATGTGTAATCATCGAGCGTTCCATCAGATATTTCCCGAAATTGACGAATGGTATCGCGCATTGTTTCGATCGCAGATATTGTTCGCCGCACATAATCGTTGGAGAACGACCGCACCACCGAATCCGCATTGCGGCGGTATTCGTACACCATTTCATCCACATAGCCGATTCGATTCGCCGCCGCGACCGCACGGAACGCATATTCGGCGTCCTCTCCCAAACTCAAGGTTTCGTTGAATCCGTCGATCCCTTTGATCAGCGGCATGCTGTACAGCTTGCCCCAAACAAGCGCGATACCTCGCTGCGGTCGGAGCATATCCTCGCATAGGTCAAGACGCCTGCGTCCCTCGAACACCATGTCAGTTTCAGCATAATGGTGTTCTTCCACACTTGGAGATCCCTCGCCTTTGCCGCCCATAATGACGGCACCAGCGGCGTCGGGAACACCGTTCGCATCGGCATCGGCACCTGCAAGCACGTTGCGGTACGCTCCCATCACCACATCGCAGCGGTATCGCACCGCAAACGCAAGCATGCCGTCGACGGCATGCTTGGCGAGCACATCATCCGCATCGAGGAACATCGCCCACTGCCCCGTGGCCGCGCGCAATCCCGCGTTGCGAGCCGCGGAGACTCCGGCATGGGCGATCGTTTCCGTACGAATGCTGACCAATGGCGAATTCCAATTCGAGATCGGTGCCGTTTCGAATGCCGGCTTACCATCGAATACAATCACCGCTTCGATACGGAAGCCACTGCCCTGCTGCCGTTGCAGACTGTTCACGCAATCATGCAACGTTTGCAACGTGGCACGGTAGACGGGAATGATCACACTGATGGTATGGCTCATCGTCAGTTCAGCTCCCGTGTGATCACCGAAGCATCATACCGGAACGATACCGGCGATTCGATGCTTTCCGGGAAGTTGCCGATCGCCACGAACGCAATCAGCGTTTCGTAGTCGGGCACGCCCAACAGCTTGCGGATCTCATGCTCCTGCTTCTCACGCATCATGGTGTTGAGAGGGCAGGCGGCCAGCGACTCGCATTCCAATGCGGTCAGGAACGCCATGGCGAACAGGCCTCCGTCGATATACGGCTCGTTGCGTTCCTCAACGCTTACGAAACTGCGCACGTCCACGCTGATCAACGCCAGCACCGGAGGCGCATCGTACCCACGCCACCCGCCCTGCAACGCCAATGCCTGTTCGATGAATTTCGGATTGCTGATCAGCAGCACGCGATATGCCTGCCTATTGCATACCGATGGCGTTTTCATCGACATGCTTACGGCCTTACGCACCGTTCCCATATCAACAGGGGTTTCGGCATACTCGCGTACGCTGGAACGCCCTGCGAACAATGCTGCATAGTCGAGCGATGCGTTGTCGCGTTTGTCTGCGGCACGCACGGTTTTCACGCCCGCATTGCCCGCAACGTCGGCTTTTTCGGCTTGTTCAACGCTTTCGATATCCACCGAGGCCACTTCGTCGGCAAACCATACGCCCACAAACTCAGGAATCGGCTTCTCCAACGCCCGATGCTTGCGCACGTATGCACGAACCACCTGCCGTGCCGCGATATACGTCACATCGTCAACCGGATAGTCGCGTTCCCGCCATTCATCCATCACGGAACGCAACTCCCCGAACGCGGATCTGCCGAATCCCGCACGGAACCGTCTATGCGACAATCCTTTTTCAATACGATGAATGTAATACACCATAGTGCCGCGCAATTGCTCGGATTGCCCCACATTCCATTGCCCAGCACAGAATCTCAGGAACCGTTTGCGCTGCCCCGCATAGTACGAAGCCAATGTCATGTTCGCTTTGCATCCTTGCAATACGCGCCAGACGCGATGCGGAACGATGGTTTTGATTCGCTGCTTCACGCCCATGATTTCACCTTTCCTTGTTTTCTCGACGCAACGACGGCAATACCGCCTGCACCTTGGCCATGACTTCCCTTGTAAACCAGCCTTCACGCAGCTTCTGCCCCAATTGCGAAGCCCGTCGTACCATTCGCGCATACTCGCTTTGCGTCATGCCGTATTCCACGGCCATGGCCTCTTGCAACGATTCGACGGCAACGCCCACTCCCTGTTCGACTACGAATGGTGCGAGCGCCGCCTTGTTCCATATGATCACCGGCTTGTCGGCTGCAAGATACAGCGACAGCTTATGCGGATTGTTGACGGTCAGATATTTGCCGTAATAGCCGCCGCAGGTGTCGAGACTGTCGCCGTCCCAGATCAGACCAAATCGTCCTTCCAGTTTGTCTGGCAGTTCATCGGGTGCGACGATTCCGCGGTACCACGCCGTTTTGCCGTTCCGCCGGTCATATTTCGGCCCGTACAGATTGATGTCGGCTTTGGGGAATCGCTCGGCCAGCCGATACACGTATTCGGCTTTGCCATGGCTGAGATTTCCCGCGATATCGATGCCGTGACGCTGTTCCACGGGCACAGGATTCGCTTGCGGCAGCAGGTAATCAAAAATGCCGATCTCCACGATCGGCACGGTCGCGCCGTACTTGCGCAACACTTCGCTCATGCGCGGATTGTGGCTGATGAGCAGATCCGCTTCGGTCACCCATTGTTTGTCGAAATCGGCGTAGGAGTAGCCGCGTAGCGTTTCCAAATCATGAATCAGGAAAACAAACAACGCTCCGCGCGCTTTCATCCTACGCACGGAAGGCAAGGCGTACAGCGACACCTTATTGTACATGATGAGCGGAAATTGCACCAACACCACGTCCCCGCAGCGAACGGTTCGTTCCAGCCGATGCCAATCGGCAAGCGTACGCCCAACGCACACCAGCTTGTCGAAATACCCTTTGTTCTCGCCGGGACGCACTTCGAACGGCTGCCAGGATTGGCTTTCGAGCACCTGCCGAATGTCATCGCGCGCTTTGGATCCAGCGTGCGCATGATGCAGCGAACGTTCGCAGATCACGTAGTTCGTCATTGCCAACCTCCATTGTTTGCATATCGTCCGTCACTCGCATTGCTTGCGCCATGCGCGTTATTCTCATCATTCGTTTTCCGTACATGCAGTCGGTTGAATACCGGCTGAAGCATGGCCATAACGAATCGTTCGCGGCACAGCAGCAACGCGATGCCATATATCAGCGCGAACAGGAATCCGCCGAACATCAGCCACAGGAAGGCGTTCCATGTCTCGGCACCGCATATCGCGATCGCGCCCCGCGTAAGGCAGCCTGCCGCAATCGCACTGAGCAGAATACGTATCGGATCGATCGACGTGCGAATGCCAACCAAAAACCCGCGGCACACATATGAGCGCATCGCCAGCATCAACGCTTCGCACAATGAAATGCTGATGGCGGAACCGACCACGCCGAGCTGTGGAATCAGCAGCACGTTTGCGAGTACGGCCAAGGCAAGTCCGATCGCGTTCACCATGGCCCATGTACGTTCCATTCCTTTGGAAATCATGACATTCGCAAGCACGATATTCATGGCCGAACACATCACCGCAATACCGACGAATCGTAGCGGAACCGCGGATTCCGCGAAGTCAGCGCCACCGAGCAATGCCACGATCGGGTCGGCAAGCAATATCAGCAGAGCAATGATCGCGGAGCCGAATACCATAACGAAATTCATGTTTTTCGCGATCAGTTCGCCTGCCTGCCGCTCTTTGCGCCGCGCCTGATAATACGAAAGGCGTGGCAGCATCACGTTGCCGACGGAATTGACGGCGGTGACGAGCACGGATTTGATTTTGGATACCAGCTGGTACAGGCCGACCATATCGGTGGTGCCAAGGAAGCCGAGCATCACAATGTCTACTTGAATATACATGCCGGATGAAATGGATGCGATGGTGAACCATAGCATCGGTTTGAAATGGCGGGAAATATTGAGATGTCCACAATTGCGGAAGTCCACGAACCTGCGTAGCCGCAGGAGATTGAGCATGTTGGATCCGTACCCGGCCACCACCACGATCAGGCCGTATATCGCGTAGTCGCCGCGCTGCCGTACAAAAGCGAACATGAGCACCAATGCCAGCAGTTTGAAACATACGCTACGCACGGTGATGTATTCGTATTGTTCCAACGCCTGATAGAACCATTCCACACCGAACGAGGAAAGCCAGATGGCCAGGCCGAAAAGCGCGAACAGCCCGAATTGCGCGTTCATTTTCGGTACGGTGAACAGGCACGCCAGGTAGACCGCGAACACCATGGTGGTGGAGCATGCCAGAATAACCAGCAATTCCAGCACCGTACGCGATAGTTCCGCGCGGTCGTCGCGTACGCGAGCGCAGACGCGCACTCCGTAGTAGGTAACGCCCAGGAGGGCCACCAGCGAAAAGTATGAGGCCACGGATTGAGCGAACGCCACATGCCCGGTGCCACCGGTGGAAAGCACGCGCGACACGTATGGCACGGTGATGAGCGGGAAGATCACTGACGACGTGGTGACGATCATGTTCATCAGCACGTTGAATTTCACGGATCGAATGCGCACGTCGGTTGGATGCTTGGCCGGCTTGCTGGACGGCTGCCCGACCGGCTTGGTCGGCTGACGTTCAGGCATAAAGCACCACCCGCTTGGCGAAGGCGCGTTTGCGTATGCGCACGGAGTTCACGAAGAATATCAGCACCATCCAAATAATGATGTTTCTGAGCATGATCTGGTTGAACATGGTTGACATCCAACGGTTGGAGAAAAAGCTGAACGCACAGCAATAGCCGATGGCACCGTACAGCATCATCGATATGGGAATGCCCGCCTTGCCGTATTGCAATGCGAAAACCGCGCTTTCATAGCAAAGCTGAGAAAGTGCGGCGATCAGCACGATGGCAAGCATCGCACCCGCGATGCCCCAGTCGAAAATGAATGCGTAATATGTGGTGAATACGTTGCCAAGACTGCGCTCGCCATACCGTTGGAAGGGTTGCCATTGCATCCAGTCAAGCACGGTTTTGCCGAATATCTGGGGGAACGAGGCCCGGGTGGAAGCCAATGTCATGTCTCCCCATTGCGTGGATTTGACCGCCAACGAAGGCGACATGGAGTTCGTGAGATACGCGTCTAGGTTTTTATCGGCGCTCCAATGTAGATGGACAGGTATTCGTACATGGTCGAGTCGCCCGCCTTGCGTCCCATCAGCGACAGCAGTGGCTTGAACGAAGCCAATCCCACGAGCGCGATGGCCACGAATTTCAACACAGTGCGGAAGCCGAGCCGCATGCCTTTCCAACGGTTGTTCTGCCTGCGGAACAACGCCCAGTATGTCCATGCGGCAACGCCAAGCTGAATGAGGCTATTGCGTCCGCCGGAAATCAACGTCATCGGAACTGCCGCCAACACATTGATGACCGCAAGATAATCGTTGCGCAACGAACGGACCACCACGCTGCGCATGGCGAGAAACAGCCACGCATAGGCCATGGCGTTGGTCGCCAGATGCAGTAGCGAGGGAATTCCAGAGAGGGCCACGCCTTTGGTGCTGAATTTGTTGAGTTTGTCATACAAGCCGATGGCTTTGTCCAGAGAGCCGTCTCCCCCGTAGGGCAGTGTCAATGAGATTATCTGCCGTGACACGATCAGCAATGCCAAACCGGTGAACAGCAGGCCGCCAACGTACACCCACATCGGCAGAACGATATCTTGCGGCTCACCGTATTCCCGATGTGCTGTCCGATGTCCGACGCAGCTGCGGAAAAACACCTTCACACCGTAAGCCGTCAATGCGAATGCGAACGTGCCGAATCCAACCACGAAGCAGGTTTGCATCGACAGGTCGAAATCCCAGGTCCGGTAATTGGTGAGTCCATTGAATACCGCGAGCGTGAATCCGACCACGAATAGTATGGATGGTTCCGCGAAATCCCCGCGATATGCCACTATCAGCAGCACCAGCAATGCCAGCAATGTCAAGAACAGTATGGTCGAGGTCATCTCATCACCATGCCTAATGTGATGCGATTTCCGGATGCCGTCGCTTGTACAGCGCGTACATCATGCCGTACAGCGTCGGAGAGGTGGCCAGGAGTTTCCATTGCAGCAGTTGACTTTTCCCAATGATTCCCTTGCGTTCCACCATTGGCAGCAATTCGCGCAATTCCGTACGCGCATACCGTTCGAATTGCGCCCATTGCTTGCGTTGATGCGCGAGCATGATGCGATTGCAGGTACCGACAATGGATTCGAGATGCCCATATGCGGCATATGCTTCAACATGCGGATATTTGGTTCGCACCAAGTCGAGCATGGCTCCGGTGGATTGTGCGAATTTGTCGGTGATGCCATGCGACTGACTGTTTTCCGACATTCTGTAACGGTACAGCGGCGTGGAATCGTATACGATGCGATCCGCCTTGTCGAGCAGCTGGTAGGTGACCGGCGAATCTTCCGCATAGACGGCGTCGAGCGGGTAGCGCAGGTTATCGAAGAGTTCTTTTTTGGCGAGTTTGTCCCACGCGGTCACATAAAAGTAGCCATGCTGATTCACATAGGCGAATGCTTCCTGCGAGGTCATGACGATTTTCTTGTCGGGAAAAGCGTTGCAGTAGGTGCTGCCGTCAGGGTTTTCCCGTTCGTACGAGATGATCGACAGGTCGGCGTCGGATTCCTGCAGATTGTGCAGCAACGTGCCGAACATATCGGGAAGCACGTAATCGTCGGAATCCACGAATCCGATGTATTCGCCTTTGGCAAGGTCGAGCCCGGTGTTGCGGGCCGCCGCCAAGCCGGCATTGCATTGGCGCACCGCACGAATGCGGTTGTCACGATTCGCCCAAGCATTGCACTGTTCGCCGGAGGAATCGGTGGATCCGTCGTCGACCAGTATGATTTCCAATCGTTCGTAGGTTTGCCCGATAAGACTTTCCACGCATTGGTCGAGATACCGTTCCACGTTGTAGACCGGCACTATCACGCTGATGAGGGGTTGGGTCGAAACTGCCATAAGACCTGTTTTCAGCAGCTTTTCACGTACTTTTTGCCTACGAATTTCGCCATAAGGAAACCGGACCCCTTTTTGATCCAGTCCACTGGTTCGGGGCTGATGATAGGCATTTCGACGTACGGGTAATGGTTGGTTTCCAGCCATACATCGAAGAGGATTTCGCTGATGCGTCCGGGAAATCGCATTTCGAAGACGCTGTATGAGCTTGAATCGATATGCTTGGCCAGTTCTCCGATGATGGGAAACATCCACGAGCAGTATTCGTTGATGAGGTCTTTGCGCATCACGAACATGTTGAACAGGTGCGCCGAGGTTTTGTTCATTTGCGCGTCGAATGCGTCGAGGTAGTCGGAATTGGTTTGCGCGATAATGCTTCGTGTCGCATCGAGCTGCCCTTCCTGCATGGTGTGCTCGTAATGTGAATATACGGTTTCGATATAGTAGTTGCGTCGTTCCGGCACAATGATTTCGCACGTATCGAGCAGACGCGCATAGTCTTGTTTTCCTGCGATGCAGCTGAAGCGTTCGTTTTCGTCTCCGTGGCGTTTCGCACTGTCATTTTTGGCAAAATGACGGCGGTAGTGCACCAATCCCTGATAATCGGCATCGCAGTTTTTCCACATCCAATACAGTCCGGTCAGTTCGGAATATTGTGCGTTCAACTGCGAAATATTATCGCCGGTGTTGTCGCACGTCATACCCAAATCGACGTTCGGATGCAACGCCCTACCGACCTGCAACGGCATATATACGCCGTCGATCGGCATACGGTACGCCTTATGCGTGGCCACGGCCACCGTGATGTCGGAGTCCGCCATCACTGTCATCCCTTCTATACCGGACGCGCACTACTGCCAAAGCACGCCCTTATACTTCACCCTCCCCCTTGCCTGGAGGGTACAGCATACGTTTTCATTTTATCTCAACAGTTCATCTAGATTTCACCAAACGTCAGACACTCCCGTTTTACAAACCCCATTTTTCAAGCTTTTTCAAGATTATTTTACAAATTATCATGTTTTGCAAGAGATTGCAGACGTTTGCATACACGACGTGAAAACGAACTGATTTAAAGCTTTAATCACACCCCACACACACCATCCAACACCCCCGATATGGCAATTTCAGGATCGCCTCTTTCATAAATATTGAAAATCTCGTCACAACTGTTTCATTACTACTTCGGCGTTTCGCTGCCATCATGTTGGGATTACAAGAAAAAACGTTTGCAGATCATTGCAAACGATTATGAAAAACAGGGCGCACGACTCCAATATCACATATTGAAATCGCACGCCCCTGAGATCTACCGGTCAGACCGGTGGATGTATGGCTTTATGAAATCCGTTTGATTCCTTATTTGACGGTGATGGTGATGGTTGCGGTCTTGCCCGCGGCCTTCACATTCACCTTTGCGGTTCCCGTCTCGACGCCGTACACGACACCGGTTCCGGAAACCGCCACTGCCGCGCCGTCGCTCCACCACATGTCGGGATCACCCGTGGCGCCCTTCACGGAGAGGTTCGCGAGCTGGCCCTTCTGGATGGTGAGCTTGCCGTTCGAGACGCCGTCACCGGTGATTGCGAACGTTACCGGCACGGTGCCGTCCTCGTTCACGGTGTTCACATCCCAGGCCACGCCGACGGTCTTGGCCTTGTCGGCGGTGGTCTTGCGGTCGGTGGACGGATCCCACGTGGTCTTGCCGTTCGCGTCGACCTTGATCAGGCGGAAGGTCATGGACTTGCCGGTCTTCACGTTCGCGGTGCCGGAGTAGACGCCGTCGGCTCCCGTGGCGGTCAGGCGGATGCCGGAGGCGCGGGTCCAGGTCTTGCCGTCCTGACCCCAGTCGCCTACCGCGTACAGGCTTTCGCCGCTCTTCAAGTCGGCGGCCGCGTTGATGGTCACGTCCACGCTTTGCGAAACCTGGCGCTCATCCCACTTGAGGGTGAGGGTCTTGGCCTTGTCGGCGGTGGTCTTGCGGTCGGTGGACGGATCCCACGTGGTCTTGCCGTCAGCGGAAACCTTGATCAGGCGCATGGTCATGGACTGGCCCTTGGCCACGGTCGCGGTTCCGGTCAGTTCGCCGCCCACGGTAGTGAGCTCGACGCCACCGGCGCGGTTCCAGGTCTTGCCCTTGCCTTGGCCCCAGTCACCGACCACGTAGGCCCTCTCGCCGGACTTCAGGTCAACGCCGGTCGCCTTGAACGTGATCTGCACGTTCTTGTCGTCGTCAGGAGGCACCACCACGGTGCAATCCACGGCCTTCAACGAAGCAGACGAACCATCCCACGTTACGGTGCCGCCGTTGTAGTCGATGCCCGGCTGCCGGGAGCCCGGATACTGCTGGCTGCCACCGTCGTTGAAAATCACCTTCGCGCCGGACGCGAGCGAATCAGGCACCTCGTACTGGTAACCGGTCTGGTCGCAGTTGTCGGCAGCCACCATCTCGACGCCCGGCCAGGCCGCGTTGTTCTTCGCGGTCGCCCCGTCGCCGGTGTACACGTACGCGTACATCTTGCTCCAACCGGAAGGCTTGGTCGCATAGATGGTGTTCTTCGCCACCGGCGGTGTCGGAAGCGTGCCGGTCACCGTAACGGTGATCGAATCGCTCTGAGAACCGGACTTTGCGGTGATGGTCGTGGTACCGGCCTTCTTCGGCGTGACCGTACCGTTGGCGGAAACCGTGGCGACGGCCGTGTTGGAGGAGCTCCAGCTCACGGACGAACCAGCCGGATCGGTGGTGGCGGTCAGCTTTTTCGCAACGGCGCCATTGGAAAGATCAGTGGTGTAGCTGCCACCGTTGATCTTCACGCTGGTCACCGGAGTCGGATCTTCATGGCCACCGATATTGGCCATGGCAACGGTGAACGTGTCTTCGTCGGACTTCTCGTAGGAGTTGTTGACCTGAGAGGAGGTGTCCGGCAGATCGGCATTGTCGTTCATCGCCATGTCATACGGCAGCGAATCCATTGCGGAAAGGCCGAAGGTGGCTGCCAGTTCAACGCCGAGACCGTACTTTTCGATATGGTCCGCGGTGGTGCCGAGTTCGCTCAGCGGAATGGCGATCTCGTAGTGATCGTCCATGCCTGCGGAGTTGTGGCCCAGATCGTTGAAGTTGACCCACTGTGCGGAGCCTTCCTTGTCGGCGCTCATGTCGCCGACCACTCGACCGTTGCTTTCACCCCAGCCGCCGTTGATGCCGATCACCTGGCTGCTCAGGATGCCGTTGCCGTAACCGAACTTGACGCCGGAAGCCTTGGTGTTGGTCTTGGCGTTGGCTGCCGGACCATATTCGGCGTTGGAATCAAGACCTGTAGCGTCGCCCTTGTAGATCCACGGACCGTTGGAACCGTTGGTGGAAATCGTCACGACCTTGTTGACGTTCTGCTCACCGCTCCACTTGATGCCGGAAGCCACAGGGTTCCGCCGGTGGAAAGTCCGCCGTCCTTGCCCACTCGGGTGCTTTCGTCCTTCGTGTCGATGGCGATGTGGAACGGCAGATTCTGCGTCTGCCACAGGTGGCCTTGGCTGAGCGGATAATCGTCGCCGGTGTCGACCACGTCTTGCACGTTGGTCATTTCCCACATGAGGTACAGATTGTCGTCATCGTAGGCACCATACAGTGCATACAGATCGATCGGCACCTCATACATGGAATTCGGTCGGTAGACGCGCGGATCGTCGTTGGCTGCGCCCTGTGCGATCAGCATGGAGCTGTCCCAATCGGAGATGCTCGCGCCTTTTCCGGCATTGAAGCTGATGGTTTTCTTCACGCCGAAGCCGACTTTGTTCGTGCCATATCGCGAGGCGAGGTTCTGTCTGGCGACTTCCGTCTTGGTCACCGTGGTTTTTCCGGTGAGTTTGGAACCGTCTTCCGTGCTTGTGCCGGTCACGGTCACGGTTACGGACTCGCCCACGGAGATGGAGCTGCCCACGGTGATGACGTCACCGTTCTTGAAGGTGCCGGACTTGCCTTCGGAGGTCGTGTACTTGAGGTTTTCGGCCTTGCTTGCGCGCAGGGTCACGTCAACGCTGCTTCCGCTGAATGTTGCGGAAGACGGTTCCGCGGAAACGTACGGCTTGGCTTCGGCCTTCAGATAGTAGGCGCTGACCGCGTTGCCCTTGGCGGTGCCGGAGGTGATCTTGCCGCCGGAAACGGTGATGCTTCCGCCGTTGACGTCATCCGGATACACGCCGTCGTCAAGGTTGGTGCTCATGCCGACGAGGCTCTGGTCGCCGCCCATGTTGGCGATTACCACGCCATCGTTGGCGGTGCCGTCCTTGGTGAAGCGTTCGATCATCAGGCAGGACTTGTTGGCGTTGTTCTGATCGGAGCCGCAGTTCTGCAGATATTCGCTCTTGCCGTCCATGGCGTTACGGAAGTGGTTGACGGCCACGACCGACTTGTTCTTCCACATGTCGTCGCCCGCATCACCCAGCTGGGACTGCTCGGCGAATTGTGCATTGGTTCCGCCAGAGCCGACCGGACGGTTGAAGTACAGCGGTGCGCCGGCCTTGCGGGAGCCCACGATCGCCCAGCCGAATACGATCTGATCATTGGTCAGATACGTGGATTCCTTGTCGCCATTGGCATAGTTGTCATGCGACTCCACCCAAGTGACGAGCTGGTCTTCCTTGGCGCCGCCGGTATCGATGTTCTGCACCATCTTGGTGCTCAGATTGCCTGAGCTGATGGCCGCGCGCACGGACTTGCCATAGTTGGATGCGGTGTTGCCGCCGCCGTCGGAGGAATTGTTGGCGAACAGGTCCGCATAGGCCTTGTAGTCGAGGCCGGAATCGCCCTGCAGCACTTCGCCGTACTGGAACTGCGAACCATTGTTCAAAATGGTGTTCCAATAGTTGGAGGTCTTGTTGTCGAACACTTCGGTCGGCAGCTCGACGTGCTTGGCGGCATCGAAGCGGAAGCCGTCAACGCCGTCCGCGACTGCGGTCTTCAGGAAGTCCTGCATGCGGTCGGCCACATACTGGTTCTGCGTGTTCAGGTCCCACAGGCCAAGCAGGTGGCACTGGGTCACATCGCGGCGGCTGGAATAGTTGATCTGGTCGCCGTCGTTGCCGCCGCAGTTGGAACGGGAGTGGAAGTAGTCTTTGTTCTGCCAATCGGAGTCGATGGCGCTCCAGTCGGAGGTGAAGTGGTTGGCTACCACGTCTACGATTACGCGCACGCCGTACTTGTGTGCAGTGGCGGTCATTTCCTTCAGATCGTCTTCGCTGCCGACCACGAAGTTGCCGATGGAGGTGTTCGCCGGCTGGTACACGTAATACCAGTTTTCGGTGAACTTCTTGCCGTTGGCGGCGACTTCCTTGATTTTGCTCATCGGCTCGGTTTGCACGGAGGTGTAGCCGGCCGCGGCGATCTCAGGCATATGTTCGGTGATGGTTTTGAACGACCACATCCACGCATGCAGGATGGCGCCGTTCTTCATGCTCTCGGTCAGGCCGTACTGTTCGCGGGCCTGCTCGAACGTGGCATTGCCGACCGTATCCTGGTAGCTGTCACGGTCCGAGGCGAGTGCGGTGGAGGCCACGCCCATGCCGCCCAGCATGGTGGCGACGGCCGCGACTCCGGCGGCGGCTTTCTTCCACGTTTTGATGGTGCGGGCCTTGCGGGCCGCCTGCCTGCGCTCGACGCGGGTCATCGGTTCGGATGGACCCCCGTCTTGCGGGGGCTGTTGCTTAGTGAATACGTGCGCAATACCTGCGAACGTACGCGAACTTATTCGCACTTTGTCCTCCTGCTTCCTTGCATCTTTCCTTTGAAAACGTTTGCTCCTTAGCGAACGTAATCCTTAAAATATCACAAATTTTTGGTGAAAAATGAGTGATTTTTAATGAAATCGACGATGAAAAATGATTGGTTTTTCTGCTTTTTTACAAACGCTTTCAGCAAGGTTGTCCCCCATCCTTCGACCCCCGATATACGACATGCCTCGAAACAGCCACATGCAAACGTTTCTGAAAATCGTTTCACCGCATGCACCCGTCAACAGCCTTTCCCCCGCTTCTTCACCCCTCTTCAGGGCAACGGGTACAATACGAAATCGTCGGAAAACACGAAGAAACACGGTAGGAAAGGACAGACCCGTGACCTTCAACCGCTACATCCTCTTCCGCATGGTCGTTGAATTTGTGGGAGCCATCGCCTGCGCCATCCAAATGTTCCAGCATCACACGTGGCCGGGCATCATCACCATGGGCGTGTTCGCGCTGGTGTGGGCCATAGGCGAGATCTGGCTGAGCACGGTGTACAACCGCGCGCACCCCCGCCGCGACGAGCTGTCCGACGAGCATCAGGCGACGGCCATCCGTTTCACGTTCTTCGTGCTTGTGGTGGCGCTGGTGGTGTTGGGCTTCGCGGGCATGATCGTCACACTGTTCAGGCATGCGCCGTTCACCGTTCCCGCCATGGCGTTGCCGACGTTGGGCATGCTGGCGCTGGCCATCGCCGACGCCCGCTACCTGTGGCTTGAGCATGAGGGCGGGGACACCGATGAAGACTAGTTTGAAGTTCAAACGTATGGAACGCGGCTTGAAACAGGCCGATCTTGCCGACTTGGTGAACGTGCGCCGCGAGACGATAGGACGCCTCGAACAGGGGCAGTATTGCCCGTCGCTACGCCTTGCCATGGATCTTGCAAAAGCGCTTGATACCACGGTTGAAGACCTGTTCAGTTTTGACGACGAAGAGTGACGCTTCGGCGTGTTGCGTTTGTAAATTCTTATCAAAATGGCGATTTTCCAACGAAAAATCGCCATTTTTCATATTCGGGGGCATGTGCGAACGTCGTCACATGGTGTGACAACGCCGTCACATATGTGCGATTCACCTCACATCCCCCGAGAGCGCGGTTCTCAACGGGGGCGTATAGTCAAGGTCGTAGCGGGAAACCACTACGGCAAACCGCTGAAATGTACGTTTTATTTAGAGAGGAATCACGATTATGAAGAAGAAGATCGTCGCAATTCTCGCCACCATCGCCGCCGTGTTCGGCTTTGGCTTTGCCGCTAACACCGCTATGGCTTATGGCGCGACCGGCACCGTTTCCGGCAACGTCGCCACCTTCACGTTTACGGGACTGACTCCGGGCCAGCGCTACGTGGTGTCCTACGATGACACCACCGTCGAGAACGTCACCCTGGCTGCCACCAAGTACTCCAACGCTGCCCCGGCCCATGAGGATGGCACCCTGACCGCCACCTACACCTTCAAGTCTGGCTTTGCTGGCACCATCGCATCTTCCATCTATGCAGTCGATGGGGCAGACAAGCCGACCGGCGCCGCTCTCGCTTCCGCCTCCGTGACCGTCGCCGCTACCGGCGAAGGCACCGCCAAGAAGAACGAGACCGCTTCCACCGGTGCTGCTATCGCTCCGTACGTTGTGGCCGTCGTGCTGCTGGCTGCCGCTGGCATCTCCCTGGTTGCCGTTCGCAAGAGCTCTGCTCGCTGAACAATAACCAAGTAGATACACACCATATCTATGTTTCATGAAGGGGCTTGGGTTTTCCCAAGTCCCTTCATTTATTCGAAAACAAGCATCGTAAAACCGATTGTTTTCTTTTTTCAGGAAGAGATCATGAAAGTCCTGTTTATCTGCACCGGTAATATCTGCCGCTCTCCTATGGGAGAACTGCTCCTCCCCCAATTCATGCCCGATCTTGAATCCGACAGTGCGGGCACACGCGGGCTCGTTTCGCACGAAATCGCACCGAACAGCAAAAGGCTGCTCGACCAGCATGGCATCGATTCCAGCAGCTTCCGCGCGAAACGAGTCACCCCGCAAATCGCGCAGGGCAGCGATCTCATCCTCTGCTTCGAACACGAGCAGCGCAAGGAAATCGCGGTGATTGCACCAACCGCGGCCCGCAAAACCTTCCTCATCGACGATTTCGCCAACATGTGCGTCTACTGCAAGGAACAGGGGTACATGGGGGGTAATACCCGGCAGGAAAAACTCGAATCGGTAATCGACAACGCAAGCATGATCCGACCGATGATCCCCGATACCAACAATGTGGAGGATCCGATCGGCAAGGACTTCGCCGTATATCAGGCAGCGTACAACGAAATCTGCAAGGCTTTGCAGACCATAGCAAGCGCCACTGCCTGAAAACGTTGAAATATCAACGAACCAAGCTAGAAAGGGTGCCCACCTCCCTCCATGGGGGTGCTCTTTGCTAGTATGGAACCTGATCAATATGATGTGACAAATGTCGAGGGGAAACATGGCTGCAGCAGAAAGCAACGTGCCAGCAACCAATCAGGTGGTCGTCGAATCCAATGATACGGAAGACGACGGCATCACCTTGATGGATTTGTTCCGTATAGTCCATAAGCATCTTCTGGTGGGCATCATCACGTTCGTGGTGGTTTTCGCAGCGGTGTGCGCATACACATTCCTGGCACCCCCGAAGTATTCCGCGACCGCGCAGGTGTTCGCCACCTACAGTGATTCGTCGGTGCAAGACAACAATATTTCCAACATCAACAGCGCCAGCACGTATATCACCAACCAGATTCAGTCGTATCCGACGCTGGCCACCACGGAATCCGTGCTGAAGCCGGTTATCGACGATCTTGGCCTCGACACCACCGTCGCGAATCTGGCCGGGCAGCTGACCGTCACGAACCCGACGAACACCGCGTTCGTGAACATCACCGCCGAAACGGGAGACGCGAAGCAGGCTTCCGACATTGCCAACAGCGTGGCGGAATCCCTGAGCAATGTGGTGGAGAAGTCGCTGTATGCCTCCGGCAAGGAGTCGCCGGTGAAGCTTTCCGTGGTGCAGCGCGCTGCGGAGCCGATCTCCCCCAGCTCCCCGAAGGTGGCATTGTACTTGGCCGTCGCTTGGTGGCAGGCCTGATTCTCGGCGTGTTCGCTACCCTGATCCGCGATCTTATGGCAACCCGCGTGGAGGAAGCCAGCGATCTGCAAGACATTATCAACGCGCCGATCATGGGCCGCATCCCCACCGACGAAAGCCTGCAGAGCAACAAGCCGATCATCGTGTCGAACCCGGCCGGCCGTATCGCTGAGGAATTCCGCCGTATTCGCACCAACCTTTCCTTCACATCGAAGGTTGAAGGCAGCGATGCGCGCATGATCGTCATCTCCTCCGTCGGACCTTCCGAAGGTAAGACCACTGTTTCCGTGAACGTGGCGGCCGCCCTTGCCGAAAACGGCGCCAAAGTGCTGCTGATCGACGCCGATTTGCGTCACCCGTCCGTAGCCGAACGACTTAGCCTGGAAGGCGGCGCCGGCCTAACGCACGTGCTTTCCGGCCAGGCCACCGTGAAGGATGTGGTGCAGCGCTATTGGAAGCCGAACCTGCATATTCTGCCGGCTGGTCCGAAGCCGCCGAACGCTTCCATGCTGCTGAACTCGAAGACCATGACCGAATTGCTCGACGCGGCTTTGCAGACCTACGATTACGTGATCATCGACACTTCCCCGATGGTGGTGGCCAATGATGCCACTGTCTTCGGCTCGAAGAGCGACGGTATCGTGCTCGTTTCCGGTCGCGACGTGACCATGAAGCGCGATCTGAAAGACATCGCCGTGCAGCTTGACAACCTCAATGTGCCGGTGGTGGGCTTCGTATTCAACCTCGAAAAGGAACGCAAGTCTTCCACGAACGGCAATTACTACTATTACTACTATTACGACGAGGATGGCAAGAAGAGCAAGCACGCTCATAAGAACAGCCGCAAGAAGTCCAAGCACAACTAAGCTGCTGGGCTTCAGGGTTTCCGCCCTCTATCGCGAGTCGGAAACCAGTCTAAGTAACCGAAAAGGGGTTGCAGCAAATCGTTAAGATTCGCTGCAACCCCTTTTCCATGCCCAAATTTTTTGCCTTCAGCCGGCTGGCCCGCAACTTCGCATCAGCTGCGGAGGAGGATCTCCTCCAAGGCGCCGATCACCGCATCGGGCATGCCGGAGGTGCCGAACAGCTCGTTGCTGAAACGGGGCGCGGTATCGAAGGTGCGCAGAGCCCCGAGCGCACGCACTCCTTGCTCACGAATCGCCTGCATCGCATGCTCTTTGGAAATGTACGGCATCTGCGCATGCAAGAGCACGTCGAGCACGTCCTGTTCGACTGAATTCTCAGCAATCTGCAGTCCGTCTGCAATCGTAACGTTCAAGCATGCAGTAGACGGCACGTCGCGCACAACGACCGACAGACTCAACGTCTGCTGATCGTATGTAATTTCTGCAGTATCGCAAGCTTTACCGTCAATTTCGATACGAACGTTCTGCGTGTCTGGCTGCGCAACTCCACGGAACACAATCTCCCAGTCACGCTGTGCCGGAATGGCTTCAGCACAGCCTTCCACCGGACTGATGGTGAACTGCGTGGCATTGTCCGTATTCTTCCAGTCGAGGCTCATGCGCGTATCGGCAACATGAGTTTGGCCATCGCAAGACTCGGCAGATGCAGAGCCGGAAGCAGCAGAGGCCACAGAGCCGTCGTCTTCCTTGAGTGTGAACGAACCGTTCGCACCGGGGAACACCAGCACCTGCAGGGACTCCGGATTGCCCAGATCATTCACCTTATTGCCCTCGCCAAGCTGCTGCAACGGCACGATACCGCCGGCCTTGGCAAACACCGGCATACGGTCGATCGCACGCCACATTTCCAAACGACGCCCGGACTTCCCTGCCGAAACGTAACGGCGACCATCGAAGAAGTCATACCATTCACCTTGCGGCAGCCATGCTTCCGTGCTACCCAGCTGCGCGGAATCGTCATTGTCGGAAACAATTGGTGCAACCAGCAGCTCAGTGCCGAAACGGAATTCATCCGGCACCTCGTACGCCTGCGGATTGTTCGGATCCGCCCAATACATCGGCTCCACCAATGGCATGCCCTCGAACGCGGCGCGATAGTTCATGGTGTACAGGTACGGCAGCATCATATGGCGCAGTCGCAGCGAACCCACCATGGAATCGCGCACTTCCGCGGAGAAGTTCCACGGTTCCTTGCCCATGAACTGCGAATTGCTGGAATGCAGTCGGTTGATCGGGCTGAACGTGCCAAGCTGGTACCAACGGGCTTCCAGATGTTCGTTACGATAGCCACACATATGACCGCCAATATCGTGACTCCACCATCCGTAGCCGATATTCGACGCGGTAGCAGTGAAATACGGCTGGAACTGCAAGGATTCCCACGTAACAATGGTGTCTCCCGAGAAGCCAACCGGGTAGCGGTGCGAACCCGGGCCGGCATACCGCGAGAAGGTGAGCGGCCAACGGTTGTTGCGTCCCGCACGGCTCACGTTGCGTTCGGATTGCTCGACATGCATTTCATGCTCATCGCGAGCGCCCGGCTCGGCGCACTTTTCGCATTCGCAGTTCTCCCCTGCGTTGCGTTCGGAAGAAGTCTCGTAGCGACCGGAATCCAGGTAGTGCAAGTGGTTGAGCACCCACAGCGGGTCGAGTCCCGGCTGACGGGTCACACCGCCCTGCTGCCAGTCGAGCCACCAGAAGTCAACGCCTTCGGCTTCCATACGATGATGCATGTCGAAGTAGGCGCTTACGAAATCCGGATTCGTCAGGTCGAATTCCACCGCCTCTTCGGTTGCGGGATCGATGCCGACGCGCTTGGCCACCGCCTCATAGTCGTCTTCGAACGCGCGCACGCCGTCTCGCGGATGCACGTTCAATGTGGCTTTCAGGCCGCGCTCGTGCAAGTCGCGCAAGAACGCCTTATGGTCCGGGAACAGCTGCTTATCCCACGAATAGCCGGTCCAACCGGAACCGTATTTCGGATCGACATCGTCCACGCGGTGCCAGTCCATGTCGATCACGGACGTGGTGAATGGAATGCCTTCGCGCTTGAACCGGTCCATGAGCTGCAGGTATTCGTCTTGCGTGTAGCGGTAGTAGCGGCTCCACCAGTTGCCGAGTGCGAAGCGCGGCAGCAGAGGCGTTGGTCCGGCCAGCTTGTAGAAGTCTTGCACCGCTTCGGTGTAGCGGCGGCCATAGCCGAAGAAGTAGAAGTCGGTTTCCGCGTGATCGCGTGGCATAACCCAAGCCCCCAGTGGATTCGGTTTGCCGTTCACTTCGTATGCTTCCACGATCACGTTCGCGGCGGAATCGTCGAGTACCGCCCATCCGTCTCGCGAAATCACACCGTCGCCGAGCGGAATCGCACCATTCGCCTCGTCGAGCGTGCGCGCGGTGCCTTTGAGATTATGCTTCGGCTCGTCGCCGTAATGCCACGTATTGAACTGGGTGTCGGCCACGCCCTTGACGACCACGCTCAAGCCTTCTTTGCTGAACGGCTTGCCATCGTACGTCACATACAATGCGGGGGTGTCCACAATGAGCAGTCCGTCGCGATGTGTCACCGTGAATTGCGGATCGGCGCCAAAATCGCGGTTGACCACCATCTGCGTGAGATTGTCCTCAAATTCACCGGAATCTGACCATTCGAAACGGATCAGCGATTCCGTTAGAATGCCAATCCTCCAATGCTCCCCCTGCAGGATCGACGCTTCTCGCATATTCGGCCGCGCCTTGCGCACATAGTCGACGAACACCGTGCCGGCTGCGTTATCTAATGCGTTGTTTGCCATGCTACTCCTGCCTTACTTGCTACTGCCCGTCGCAATACCTGCGATGAACTGCTTCTGGAAAATCATATATACAATAATCACTGGAACAATTGCCAACGAAGTCGCTGCGAACAATCCGCCGTAATCGGTGCCATATTGGCCGTTGAAGGCCTTCAAGCCGACAGCGAGCAGCTGCTTGTGTTCGTCAGTAATCATCAAGAATGGCCACAGGTAGTCTTCCCAATTCCACAGGAAGGTGAAGATGGCGAGCGCCGCGATGGTGTTATGGCTCATTGGCAGAATGATGCTATGGAAGATTCTGGTTTCGGATGCGCCATCGAGTTTCGCCGCTTCAATGAGTTCGTCGGAAATTCCCGAGATGGATTGGCGGAACAGGAAGATACCGAATGCGCTGATCATGCCAGGAAGCACGAGCGACGTGTAGGTGTCTTGCAGACCCCAGTTGGTGAACATTTCGTATTGCGGAATGATGGTCACTGCCCAAGGAATCATCATGGTGCTCATAACGATGCCGAAAAGCAGGTTGCGACCACGGAATCGCATTTTAGAGAACACGTAACCAAGCACCGCACTTGTGTAGATTGCAATACCGGTTTTCAGTACTGCTACGATCAGCGAGTTTGCGAACAATCGCAAGAAATTGAACTTTTCTTGGATGCTCACATAATTGTCAATCGTGGATGGCTTAGGGAATAATCCTCCGGTCACTTTGACGATTTCGCTATTTGGCGCGAATGATGAAATGAACATCCAAACAAATGGAACAATGGTGATGATGGCGGCGATGAAGAGCAGAATCGTAAGAATGATGCCGCCAATTTTACGTGATTTCATGCCAGTTCCTCCGAATCTCCAGAAACCTTGAACATGATGAGGGTGAGCACACCAGTGAACAGGAAGAGCACAACTGCCTGAGCTGACGCGACGCCGAAGTTGTATTTCTGGAATGCCTGATCAAAGATGAGATAGCTGATGGTGTAGGTTGACGTGCCCGGACCGCCTTCGGTCATGACGAGAATCTGCACGTATGCCTGCAGGTAGCTGATCAGTGACGTGATGACAATGAACAAGGTGGTTGATTTAAGCAGCGGCAGGGTGATTTTGAAGAAAATCTGCACTGAGTTGGCACCGTCGATGGCGGCCGCCTCGTACACGTCTCGAGGAAGATTCATGAGACCGGCCAAATATAGAACGGTCGCGTAGCCGAAATCCTTCCAAATGGTCATGATGATGACTGCCGGCATGGCCCATTTGGTGTCGTGCAGCCAGTTGATGTCGAGTCCTGTGATTTTGTTTACCATGCCGAACTGCGGGTCGAACATCCACATCCACACGAAAGAGACTGCCACGAGCGGAGTGATGGTCGGCATGTAGAACAGACCTCGGAGGGTGTCTTTGCATTTGACGAGTTTGGCGCTGAGCAGCAGGGCCAAGCCGAGACCAAGCACAATGCGGAAGAGTGTGGAAACACCTGCGAATACCGCCGTGTTCCCCATGGAAGTCCAGAAAAGTTTGTCTGTGAGGATCTGTTTGAAGTTGTCGAGTCCGACCCAATCATAAGTGCCAATCAGAGGATTCCAGTTATGCAAACTGCCCGCGAAGGCTTTAAAAATTGGGTAGGCCAGGAAAATGGCGAAATAGACCACCAAGAAGACAACAGCCATGTTGCGTAGGGTGAAAATTCTTGATACCAGAGATTCACCATTTTTGTTTTTCATTGAATCTCGCCTCTCTGTGAGCCGATTCGACCGTTTTGTTACGCAATACAGAGTGTCAGATCGAATCGAATAAGAAGATTGAACGTATCTCGTAGATAAAAGGCAGCCGCGGCGCGGAAGAAGAATCGTACCGCGACTGCCCGGATTGGAAAAGGGATTGGAAAGGATATATCGGTATTACTTATGTTCGTCGAAGTAAGCGTACTTGCTTTCCATTGACGTGAAGTCAGAGCTCTTCATGTCGGTATCCATCTGACCCTGGGCCTCCTTGAGAGCCTTATCGATGGACATGCCGTTCTGGAAGACGTTCTGGAAAGCAGTGGTGCCGCTGGATTCAACGGTGGATGGTACCGGTCCCGGCCAGATCAGTCGGTCTACGCGTGGCTGGATGGCGGCCATGACCGGCTTGGAGAGAATGTCCTTGTCGTTCTGCAGCGAGGTCTTGGCTGGGAAGGAGTTCAGTTCGGATACCGCTTCACGAATGTAATCATCGTTGGCGAGCAGGTACTTGATGAAGTCCTGGGCAACGGCCTGCTGCTCCTTGCTCTGGTTCTTGTTGACGCCCGGAGTGGATTCGCCGTTGTAACGGTCGTATGCAAACGGAGTGTCTTCGGAGAAGGTTGGGGTGGCGAACACGCCGTAGTCAATATCTGGATACTTTTCTTTCAGCGTGCCTTCCATGTGGCCCCAAGCGTAGATCATCGCAGACTGGCCGTTACCGAAGCTTTGGGTGTAATCGTTGCCGAAGTCAACGGATCCGACCTTGTACTTGTCATACAAATCCTTGAGGAACTGCATGTTTTCTTTGGTCACATCGTTGTTGTAGTTGGCTTTCTTGCCATCTTCGCTGAAGAGCAGTTCACCCTTCTGATAATTCAGACCTTGATAGATGGCGCTGTAGGCGTCGCCGTTGAAGTTGAAGCGGCCTGCGTCATCTTGCTGCCGTCGGTTTTGGTGAGCTTTTGGGCGACCTGGATGAATTCGTCCCATGTGGTCGGAATGTCGGCGTCGGTGAGGCCCGCTTCGCTCCACAATGTCTTGTTGTAGTAGATGTTGCCGGTGTTGATCACGGAGTCGATGTACTTGACTTTGCCGTTCTCATCTTCATGTACGGATGCGGTGGAGTAGTCGGATTCCAGAGACTTGGTGTCGATATCGTAATCCGCTGCGTATGGACGAATCAACGCATCGTAAGAGTTGTGGATGTTGAAAACGGCCGGACCGTTTTTGCCTTTCAGAGCCAACGGCAGCTTGGTCCAATAATCATCCCATGAAACATTCACCGTTTTGATGGTGACGTTCGGATACGTCTTCGTGTAGGACTCAATCATCTTGTAGACAGGATCCGTGCCCTTGCTGCCCCAGCTCCAGTACTCGAGCTGGATTGGCTTGCCGTCGTTCACGAGATGATTGGGGTCGTAGGTGATGGTGTTGCCGATAACGTCAAGCCCTTTGTCGGCTTTCGTATCGGTTGTGCCGGACGCGGCATTGCTGTTCCCGCACGCAGCCAAGCCGACGATGCTCAAGGCCGCCACTGCCACTGCGATACCTTTGTTGATTTTCATATCTCTCCTTACGTCCTCGTAAGCCTTCATCCGCCCCTTGCGGACAAGCAATAGCATACGACAAGGGTTTCATATTGGCAATTCAAGGGTTTTTGAAATGTAAACGGTTTCATTTGAAACCCGTTTCATCTCACCGCTGTGAGCGTGCACACATTGTTTTTCATACGGCGTGTCGTATCGCAACCCTTTTCATTCATCTTTCAACTCTGTAGCCATGAGGACGGTAATGATGGTAGGCTGAAACAAACAGTGAAAAACTTTCGGAGGCACCATGAAAGCGAGCATCGGCGATGTGGCACTGAAGGCAGGCGTATCGAACGCTACAGTCTCACGCACTTTCGCACACCCTGAACAGGTGTCAGAGGCAACACGGTTGAAAGTGCAGGCCACAGCTGATGCGTTGAATTTCAGCGTTTCCAGATCGGCAGGAATTCTTAAATCCGGTAGAACCTATCGCATAGCATTATTGGTCGGCAGCGGCGTCATCGAATGGTTCACCGCCGAAATCATTGCCGGACTTAACGATGTTTTGCGTGACGCCGGGTACGATCTGGTCATCTACCCCATCGAGGGGTCGGAGGCGCGTGACGCATTCTTCGAGGAACTTCCCGTACGCAGCAACGCCGATGCCGTATTCGTTTCCTCATTTGGCATCAGCCCCGACGAGGTCAAACGTCTCGGAACCGCAAAAATTCCGATTATCGGTATCAATACCACCAGCGAAGGATTCGATGCAACTGTCGGTATCAACGACAAAGAAGGCATCAAACTCATCGTTCGACATCTCGCCAAGCTGGGACATCGTAACCTGCTGTATTTATATGAAAGCTTTTCCTCCACATTGGGATTCAGCTCATTTAACCGTATTTCCGGATTCCAGGAAGCCTGCGATGCAATTGACGGACTGACCGCCCGCACACTGGCAGTGCAAAAAGGCGACAGCATTCTAGATGCGGCAATTTCCGAGATCATGGCGCAAGACAACCCACCCACCGCATTGTGTTTCCATCAGGACTCACAGGCAATTCCATTGTTCTTCCGCCTTCAACGCAGCGGCCTTTCCGTGCCTGGAGATATTTCCGTAACCGGATTTGACGACAGCACCTTCGCCAAGGAGGCTGAGCTAACCACCGTTCGACAGCGCCCATACGACATGGCCGTCGATGCGGCACAAAAGGCTCTGGCGCTCATCGAAGGACAACCCATCGAGGAACCATTCGAGACATTCCCCGTGCAGTTGCAAGTACGAAACTCAACCGCAAAACCACGCACCGCTCCCCTGCTGTAGGCCGCAGCGTGTACTCGCGTGAAATCACTTCGCGTAATACCCCACGCCAACCGGTCTATCTGCGCTATGTATGGCAGGTTTTGCTTCTTGTCCGGAGACATCTCGCTTATATATGGCACGTCGCCTGCGAAAACAGCCACTTCGGGGGTACGTTTTTGAGGTTTTCGCCGCATGTGTCTGCCATATGTAAGTGAGATGTCTCCGGTCAGGCCCCCGAATCTGCCATACATAAGCGAAATATGAGCAAAATGCAGGCGAGGCACGCTCCATAACAAAACAACGCATGCAAAGACGAACGAGGCTCAATTATTAATTGCTGATTGGTTTTGCAGTAAATCAATCTTTTCATTAAGTTTTTCTACAGAAGAAAAGGCCACGGTATATTTGGTAAATCCATCTTTTTCCTGAGGATTTCTCCATATGTCTTCTGGGGTAATACCACTTCGTTTAGCGTATTGATTCAGTTTTGCAATCAACGAGACAAAGTTTTCATCGTCAGTATTCAAGGTACGATTTTTATCATTGAATAACTGTCTATAGGGCACATCGAGATGCTGGATGATCTCTCGAGCCACGCCAATATTGGCATCGTCAATACCTTGTTCGTCAAACGCTCGATTAATCATTCTTACGCATAGATTCGATTCGAGTCCGAGTTCCCACAATTCCTTTACTCCATGTAGTCGTTCATCCTTGGTGGCCAGCTCGTCGAACAATTCGGTTCTATCCTTGTCTACAGTTTTGCCGGAATGACTCATCCACGCCTTTGCCGCTTCCAAAAGATAATCGAAATCTGCATCTTGAATATAAACAGACATATCCTCGACTATCTTCTGCAGCACAGGTTCAAGACGAGTATCTTCATCGGCGATGATCCTACATGCCTCATTCGGTCCAAGAAGATTCGGCGATAAGTAAGTAATAAATTTTGCAGATCGCAGCAGCCACGTTCGACGTGCTTCCCAACAAATATTAGGAATCATTCCAAAGGCGGTTTCAGTGTCGCCAATAATCGATTTATCATCCAACAATCGCGCATAGACATCGGGCTCACGTTTAAGATCGAATACTCTGGAATCACCCACTTTAATATTGGAAACCTGCTCATCCGAAAGTGGTGATTCGAGCTGCAACGAGCGAACCAGCGATTCCTTTTTCTTCGCATTGCAAACATCAAGAGGCAGGTTCAACAGTTTGACCGCAAGATTTCCCCTGTCAAATTCTGGGTCTTCCTTGGTTGATTCAAAGGAAGAATGCAGCTTTAGCCACTCACCACACGCATCCGCCTCCTCGACATCCCCAACAGACTCCAACACGGTCTGCAGATTCATCGGAGTAAACCAAATCGCATCATTCCGCAGTAACTCATTGACATAAGAAACGCTGATTCGTTTCCGTGTTTCATCGTCAATTCCCGAAGAAAGTCTGTTCTTTAATTCGTCCGACTCAAAATGAAGCATTCGAGCAGTATGTGAATGCTTCTTGATTATTCCGCTAACAACTTGCTCAAGCTCCACCCATTTATCTTCTGATTTGCGAGTGTCAAATATCGAGTGGACGGAGTCGCCCAACACTGCAACAATATCTGAATCGACATCCGAGGCAACAGTCCCATCAACGAAGTCGAGCGCATATTCAGATTCCTTCAGGAAGTCAAGATACTTGTCGACATTCTTAATGACGTATTGGTAGACGGGGGTGGAAATGCTTCTGATCTGGTTCAGAGCGAGCATTTCATGCTTTGCAAACGTGCCTTGCAAATCGTTAATCGCACAAAGAAGATTGCTTCTGGTGAAATCATACCCATCATGTTCAACGAGGAGTCTGCGCAATGGTTCACTCAAACAAGACAGATCTGGAGCGGAGTAGTGAGAGTCAAGCAGCACCTTGTCGAGTTGCTTTGCCACTTCTTCATCTAAAGAATCATCGCTGAATACGGGAATGAATTCCCAATGTTGTTGAATGAAATTATTGAAGGCATCGGAAACTTCGTATTGAACATTTTTATTCAAATGACGCAGTACAACGTCTAGGAAATCACACAAAGTTGTAGTGTCAGCTAACGTAGCAACATCGTCCGCCAAGAACTCCAGTATCTCCGAGCATGTGTCCGCCGCAAGCAGTTCAAGAACTTCAGCTGTTTTGTTTTCCTCATCGCTGAGAAACGCAAGCAAGAAATCCTTTGCCACACCCTTCAAGTTGGATAGATACGAGATAACCATGCGTAGCGTCTTTTTATCTTCATCTGCTTTTGACTTCACCAGGTAGTTGAGAATACTGATATTTAGCATCCACGCTTGTCCGAAGAGAGAATTATCTCGATGTCGCACGCGTTTCAGCACATTCTGTACATCCGCATCGTTGAGATGGAAAGAGAAATCAGATTTGTTCTCGTTAATATTGTGTATTACAAAATTTAGGGCATTCCTCGACATGCCTTCATCTGAATAAATCGTGGAATACAGCTTGTAATCTTGAGCGATCCAACCACCGGCAATCAAACTTGATAGCAACGTACCCTGTTCATGCAGATCGTCTTGGATAAACTGAGACAATGTCTGGCGGTCTGAATCATCGAACATGTCGGGACCCTCGAAATCTATCTCGCAGGCTTTATCATTCAGAAGATATTTCCAATCACCTGTCCTCAGATTTTCAATGCGGTTTTCAATTTTACAGATCCTCTGATTGACAGCATTCAATGTCAGCTGACTAATATCAATTGTCGTGTCAAGGTATTTTTCAAAAGTTTGTTTTGAAGGTGTGATTTCAATCGGACGCCAACCAGATTCGCCATAGAAAGAAGCGGTAATCTTAATTGTAGAATCCTTTCGCTTTGCTGAAAGCTCTTCCCAGGTGTGTGCTTCGCTCAATTTAGAGCCGCTATATCCAGAGATATTAATGTCATCATCATCGACTTTTCCGCCGCTGAGTTCCGCAATCCACGCTTTCGTCCGCTGCGCCAACTGGGAGGCAATTCTATCCGCCTCCATAGAGTCTAAAGCCATTTCCAAATCTTCTTGCGCGCTTTTGCGCCGTTGGGATAGCCTATAAATGCTATCTGTGGAAATGCTCCGTGCAGTCGAATATATTTTGTCGATCTTGCTGTTGCCTTCTCTCATCTTTTCCGCATCCGCAAGGTAACAGTTTTTATAAATCAAAAATGCGAGAAGATGCGCGGCGGATAGTCCAAGAGTATTCTCCTCATCTTTCTTATCATCTAGGTTAACATGCAGTCTTCTGCTGTACATGATGAAATCGTTGCGGATCGTTATCCAAGTACGCTGGTCTGGAATAAAACCGGCGACGTCTTCAAGTAGATCTCCGACTTTGTCTATTCGAGTGATTTCATCGCCTAGAGCGTTTCGTGCCGTTTGATGGGAATTATTTGAACTGACAAACGGAACTACTGAAATAATAAGATCGAAGAATTTCGCACGAGAGAAAGCTCCTATTCGCCTTTCTTCACTTAATGTTTCTTCCGAGGCCTTGATACATTGATCATCAAACACGGCGTCACTTATTGCATAAATAAAACGGATAGTTCTTCCATCTCGACGAGATCTTTCCCCAGTAATAACTGGATCGTCATTCAGAATCTGATTTAATTCACGTAATGAATCGAAGATTTCAGGGCTTTCAAATCGGTCGAGATCTTCGAAAATCACGGTTTCGATCTTTGATTTTTCGAATAGGTATACAATTTCGTCAAGATACTGGTCAAAGTATGAGTCAACTCCCTGATCCAATTTCAACGAGGCACCACTCACATTAACTTGCCCGATTTTCAGATTGCTTTTTAGAAGATAAGAACAGATCATCCATGACGCCGCGAAAAGAAGCACTAGCAAGACTACATAGCCTAGCAAAAACTTCCCTGATGGACTTATCGCCCATTTATCGATAAACGGCAAAGAAGACAACAATGATTGCCCGAATTTACCTAAATCATCACCGAAAAATGCCCCCAACAACATCGTCAGGAATACACTCGTCATCAAGGAAAACCCTATCTTCTCCCATTTGCCCTTCTCATGAATCCGATGAAATCTAGAGAGCGGGACATCTTTCGGATCGACACCGTACAACAGTTGCTTCACAATCTCCCGCTGAATCCGATTCGTCGGAGTGTCTGTCGAAAAATCATCTGTAGGGCCCTTAGAGCCATGCCTATTTTCATTATTATCAGATCGCCGTTCAGCATTACCGCAACAGGATGCCAGCGGAGCAAGCGAAATGTTCTTTGTGCTACACGGTTTTACCCCTTCAAAGTCTTCGACCACTTTCTCGAGGATGCTGCTCTTTCCCGAACCATACGTTCCAGATATCGCTATATTTCTTAGCTTGCCCTTCTTATCACTTCCTATGGCACTTTTGAGAGCATCGACATATTCACTATGATGTTCCGCCTGATATTCCGGATACAGCGGATTCAGTTCAAGAGCGTCCTGCTGTTCTGAGACATTCTTCACTTCTTGAGAATCCGTCATATCAGTGACACCTCTAACTTCGCACTCCTCCATGACCGACCCCTCTTTCTCCAAACCAGCCTCATTGCTCCGCTCGACATTCCGCGACAAATCATACACCCTGGATTGGCAACGGTGTGTTGGACGGGTCCTTAGAGGACGAGTCCCTGTTCGGTGAATTCCTTCGGACTCCGGTATCCGAGGGCGGAGTGGAGCCGCTGGTCGTCGGACCACCACACGCAGTCGTCGGGGTCATGCCTCGGCTGCTCGATCGTGGTGTAGTGGTTCCGGTACACGAGCTCCTTCTTCAGCAGCCTGTCCGCCGACGCGGACATAGGTAAGATCGCTCGCCAGATGCGCGTGCGGGGCGTAGCCGTCGAACTCGCGGTCCAGCAGGTTCGCGAGCTTCGCCTCGTTGACCCGCGTCCCGTGCGGTTTGAATCGTCTGCGCGTGTACGCGCTCGTCATGCCCTGTTCGTGCATGATGCCGCCGATGCGCCTCCTGGACGCGGTGACGCCCTTCCTTTCCAAGGCGGCCTTGATCTGTTTGTGTTCAATTAGTTGTTGCGGGTTTAGTCACGATGATTTTTCGGGTTTAGGCAGAGCATGCCGACCACGGAATGGTCTTAACTGGATGGTGCTTGTATCTCCGCCAGAAAGGACCGGAAAGG
>ENA-OQBG01000004-OQBG01000004.1-human-gut-metagenome-genome-assembly--contig:-NODE-4-length-137141-cov-26.033427_pt1 | contig 137141 bp, 107 predicted proteins | sample MGYA00242746_ERZ504551 | MGnify/ENA primary metagenome ERZ504551 (study PRJEB26092, sample SAMD00036289) | human gut metagenome | host: Homo sapiens | study: EMG produced TPA metagenomics assembly of... | reverse complement strand
TTTTTGCGGTGGTCATGGCCCAGGTGAGACGCCCGGTCCCTTTCCGAACCCGGAAGCTAAGGCCTGGTCGCGGCGATGGTGACTGCACTCGAGAGGTGTGGGAGGAGTAGGCACGCCGCCGCATTCAACGTCGGGGTTCCCGGTCGAGCGTGACGCTCCGGGAACCCCCTTTTTTTGTCTTTTGGTTCTTGTTTCCCGCGGCGCGCGGGAGGCTCCCAATCCACAACATTCAACTTAATAATATGAAGATCCTTGGTAGAGCGCTCCGCTCCCAAGGATCTTTTTGTATTTCTGGGCAAATAATCGCCATTCCAGCAAACTGCCCGGCATAACGGAATGGTGGCTCAGCAAAGCCGGGCCAAGAAAGGGAAGGCCGGGAACGGCCGCAAATCCATGTCACAGTCCATTGCGCGAAACAATAACACGGCAACGCAAGATGACGAGAACATCTCCATCAATCTTATTCTTGCCATTCTGTCAACTGGAATCATGGCCTTCATTGGCGTCCTTACGGAAACCCTCACCAACGTGCTTTTCCCTGGATTAATGGCGGAATTCCACGTCGACACGTCCACTGTTCAATGGCTGAGACCGGCTATCTGCTTACGGTAGCGCTTGTCACGCCGCTCTCAAGCTATTTCAAGCGCAAACTGAAGTTGCGTACCATCTTCCTTACCGCAATCGTGCTCTGCATCACCGGCTGCCTGATGGCAGCTTGCACGTTGAATTTTCCTATGCTGATGACCGCGCGAATACTACAGGGAGCGGGCACGGGAATCGCGCTTCCGTTGATGTTCAATATCATTCTTGAACAGTCTTCGAAAAGCAAAATCGGCATGCTGATGGGCGTTGGAGGCATGGTGGTGGCCGTGGCGCCGGCACTCGGACCGACTGTGGGCGGTCTTGTCGGTACGTTCATGCCGTGGCGTTGGATTTTCGTGATTCTGCTGCCGTTCTTGTTTGTTTCGCTGGTGTGCGGCCTTAAAACGATTCATCAGGTCACTCCTACCGAAGAGGCGCATATCAATCCGCTGCATGTGCTTTGCCTAGCAGTCGGATTCGTCTGTTTCGTGTTTGCGCTCGACCGTGGCGGATCCGCCGTTACCGCAGTGAGTAATGGGGATACTTCCGCGACTACGCAATGGTGATTGCAGTGGTTCTGCTGCTGATTGCCATGGCCGCTTTGCTAGTGTTCGCTTGGGTGTCGCATCGTGCGTTCTCGCCGCTGGTTCGTCTGACCGTGTTGCGGAGTGTGAAATTCCGTTGGCATTTGCTTGCGTATGTGCTGCTGCAGTTTGTGACGATCGGTTACGGCTATATGATTCCGAACGCTTCGCAACTGGGATTCGGCGCGTCTGTGCTTGCCGCAGGCGTGGTGTTGCTGCCTGGCGCGTTGCTGGGAGCGGCTAGTGCTCCGGTTTCGGGATCGCTGCTTGATAAGTTCGGTTCGGTCCGCCCGATGTTCACTGCCATGCTCGCCGACCTGCGTGCCTTCGCGTCCAAACGATAGCTGCTGTGCTCACGGTACGTGAGCTCGTGTCCGGATCCCTCCACTCGCTGGAAGAATCTGGACAATTCGGGGGTGTATATGCGGGCAGATTCCTCCAGTGGGTGGGAGAATCCGGATGCTGGGAAGTATACCAACGTATCAATTCCTCCAGTGGATGGAGGTTTCAGGACGTTTGGAGGCCGGTGCGCGGGTGTTTTCCTCCAGTGGGTGGAGGTTTTCGGACTGTAGAAGGCCTATGGGCGTACTGATTGTTCCAGCCACTGGAGGAATTCGGACTGTGAGAGTCTTGGCAGCGGGCTGATTCCTCCAGTGAGTGGGCGATCTGGGACGCTGAGAGGTGCGTTGGCGGGTGAATTGTCCCAGAGGGTGGAGAATTCGGTGCGCGGGGAAGTCCTCACGTGTACGGATTCCTCCAGTGAGTGGGCGATCTGGGACGTTGCGACACGCCGATTTGGGGTTTGAAAGAAACTGTTGTATTCTAATCAAGTTGCGTTTCGCGGATAGACACTGTGAGACGTTGCATAATTGGAGAATTCGCCTAGTGGTCTATGGCGCACGCTTGGAAAGCGTGTTGGTGTAACAGCCTCACGAGTTCGAATCTCGTATTCTCCGCCAGCAGGGTTTTCGAAGAAATTCGAAAACCCTTTTCATGCCCGAAAATGGCTTCCTTTCAGCGATTCCAACCAGTTTGGCCCATATGCCATTTTGCCGTGTGATGCCTTCGAATGACGTTGGAAACGCCGATATCGATGACACATTAGGTGACACACATGACGGACCAAATCGGTGTGTCACTCTATCGTCGAAAGGAACTCCGGCATGTTCTCTCATCCCAACCCGGAGGCGTATGCGTCTGACGCCTCCCACATCCGCGTCTTTGTCGGGGAACGTGATGCTTCATGTCTAACTCTTTACTCCTTTTACTCTGTTTACTCTTTTTATGTGCTGAAAAGAGTAATAGACGTTGAAATTTCAACGTTTTTGCTTACACTTTTACACTTGTCCCTCTCTCTAGAAGGACAAGTGCCTTCCAAAATCCTTCTAAACCGTTGGAATCATTGGGATTCTGCACATTTTTCAAGCTTGAATGAGAGTGAAAAAATGTACACGTCCATGTCGGTCGCCACGGCTCCGCAAATCGGAACGGAGGTCCTATGAGCGGGAGACGAAAGTTCGGTTCGGTCCTGGTGCGTTCCGCCCGCGACGGGCATAAGTACGTGCAGGCCCGCTATCAGCCACCGGTATGGGCCTATTCCAAGTGGCCCGACCTGCCGAGGCACTATACGAAGAATTTCGATGCGGAATACACTGCGATGGCCGAAGCATGGCTGGCGGAACAGGAACGGCTCATCAAGCTGGGAAGCTGGGAGCCGCCCCGAATCGAGAAGACCAAGGAACTAAGTTCGACCATAACGTTCCGCGAGTATGCGCTCGACTTCGTGCAGAACCGCAGAAAACCGAACGGACAACGGATAGCGCCGACCACGCGCGAGAAGTACCTGCAATACCTGGACGATTATCTGCTGCCCGTCCTAGGCGACAAGCCGATGGGAAGCATCGGTCCGCGGGACATCGAGAAGTGGGCCGACTCCATGAGGGTGGGCAAGGCCGGCGAGGGTGCCTCCGTCAAGCACAAGGCATATGTGCTGCTGCGTGAGATCTTCAGGGATGCGTGCGAGCGGGAATTGGACCAGGACGGAACCACTCTGCTCAAATCCAATCCGGTGCACATCCGCATGTACAAACCGACGGCTCGTTTTCAGTACGTGGATATCAGTATGGAAGAGCTGAATGCGCTGTATCATGCCATGCCGCAGCGGTTCGCGGTGGTGGTCTACCTGTCCGGGGTCATGGGGCTCCGGCCGGGAGAGGTGTACGGGCTGCAGCGAAGGGACGTGAGGCTCAAGGACGACCTTTCGGAGGGCGTGCTTGACATCGTGAGGGCGGCGAAGGAATACAGTCCGAAGGATCCGGAAACAGGCAAACGCCATAAGAAGGTGCTGGTCAACGAAACCAAGAGCACCGGAAGCGTCAGACATCCACCGATACCGGGGTTCATCTGCAAGGCGCTGGACCTGCACCTTCGAACATTCGTGCCGGACAATCCAACCGCTTTCCTGTTCACGGGACCAAGGACGTGCGAGGTGGTCAACGCCCAGACAGTACGCAACGCCTGGTACAGGGCGCGCAAAAGCGTTCCGAGGCTTGAAGAGAAGAAGGTTTCCCTCTACAACCTGCGCCACCGTGCCATCAGCCATATGAAGGCGTACACGAATTCGGACAAAACCGTGATGGAATTCGCGGGGCACGAACGGCTGGACACCGACCGGCACTACCAGCATGCGGTGGAGACGGAACGGCGAAGAATCATTTCGGGCATGGAGAACGACGCCAAAGACGCGATCCCCTCCGTTTCCGGGAATGACGTACCCGTGCCGCGGAACGCCGGAGACACATCCGTCGAGATTGCCCGTCTTCTGGAGAGAACCGACGTGGCGGCACGCATAACGCTTCTCAAGGTCATGGACGCCAACGAACGAGAGGAGGTGATGCGCCGGCTATCGCCCGAGACGAAGGAAGAAACCCTGTCACGGATGCTGATGGAACCCCAATGACCGTACATGGCATGAGCCGATATCGGACGTCGTAACAAGGAACCGACGTGGTAGCTATAAGCCCGGGCAACCGTCCGAACGTAAACGAATCAGACCGGAAGGGTCAGAAAGGAACGAAACAATGGCAAACGTACACACGATGGACTCGATTCATCGGCCGTTGGCGGTCACCGTCTCTGTAGCGGCACAGCTGCTGGGATTCAAGGACACCAAAAGCATCTACACGCTCATCAGACAGGGCAAAATCAGAGCCCGCAAATCAGGACGTATTTTCCTGATCAGCTACAAATCACTGGAAGATTACGTCGAAGGATGCTGAGAGGCATCGTAGGAAAGGAAAAGCGTCTGTCGCTGAACAACGACAGACGCCAACAAAACCAATGAACAGTATAACGCAAAAAAACGGAAAAACAAAGCAGACCGACTATGTTCTGACGCCAATGCTCGATGAACTGGTACGGAACGTCGAATTCCTGGGAGAAAACGTGTGGTTTCCATCTGGAGCGATCACTATATTGGGCGGACGCAAACGCTGTGGCAAAAGCACGCTCGCCCTGTACGAGTGCGCGAGATTCTCGGCCATGGGCAAGAAGGTCCTCATCGTGCAGCGAGAGGACGATGCCGGTCTCGTAAAGGCAAAACTGCAATGCATGGGCGCCGATCTGGGCAACATCATGCTGTACAAACGTCGTGCCGGCGGAATCGAGTACTGTGGCTTCAACGCCGGGGACCTGCGGGGAATCGTGGAATCGGCCGAAAGGATGCACGCGGATCTCGTGTACATAGACCCATTGCATGGCCTCGCCGCCGGCCGCATGAACGACCAGCAGTCCGCCGACTGTCTGATCGCGCTCGACGCCATGGCGAAAAGAAACAACTGCTGCGTGCTGGGCATCCTCCACGCGAAAAAGGATCCGGAGGACGTGTCATACGCCATTTCCGGATCCGACCAGTGGGTGGCCAAGGCACGTTCCTACCTCTACCTTGAAACATGTCCGAACGCATCCGATGTGGCCTGTGCCAGCAGGTGGATGCGTCGTATTCCGATACCGTCAACACCAAAATCCGCTTCGGGATACGTGAGTGCGTCGGCGACGACGGAGAGACGTTCCCGGTACGTGTCGTGGTCGAAACCGCGCCGACCGACGATACCGCCCAAGACTATCTGGATCTCAAAAACGTCATGAAAGAGGATCGGACGGACCCGGTTGTCAGAGAGGCCATGGCCGAATGGATGCGAGATGCCGTCCATTTGAATGGTAACCATATGCTGACGAGAGAGCTGTTCCACCAAGCGGAGAGCAAAGACCGCAGGTGGACTCCCGCAAAGCTCAGAAAGGCCTTCTCGCTGGCCGGCTTGGGACAGGCCAGGGCAGCTGAACGCGGCAGCCGTTCCATCGTCTACCTTAAGGATCCGTCCGAATACTCGGGCGAGGATGCGGAACGTCTTGGCAGGGGATCCACCCCGGAATCGCTCGCCAAGGAATGGGTTGCGACCGTGCCGCGCTGAATTATCAAGTGCCGCATTATGCGGCACTTGATAATTTCTTCCGCCGGTAAATATCAACTGGCACATAATGTGCCAGTTGATATTTTGGTCTGTCAGTCATCGTGATTGTGAAACCGTCTGCGAGGGCGGATGCTGTGTGGAAGGGTTGATTGACGCTTATAAACCTGAATATCAGGTGCGGAATTATTACGCACCTGATATTTTGACTTGGTGCCGATTGTTTCAGCTGCGCAATATGTCTATAAAAGTAAGTGTTGTATATGAGTGCGATACAACACCAAAAGATTGATATCGACTGCGCCATTACGGCGCAGTCAATAATTTCGCTGTGACGACAACTGCAAAGGCGGTTCGCATCCCGTTGGAAATGGGTTCCGGACCAGAGAACAGCCTGTGGTTCTTAGCCTCGGAGACGATTGACGGACACTCAGAATATCTGATGTCCCATAATGGGACAACTGATATATCCAATGGAAGGTCCGGTTCTCGAAGAGCCCGGTTGCCAGACATCCACGGGTATGCAGATGACGATTGGCCACAGGTGTTTAAGTGTTGTATGATAATTACATACAACACTTAAACAATGAGATGGAGATCGCGATGAGCAGGGGATTGGGCAGAGTCGAAAGGTGGCTGCTGCATGAGGTCGAGGCCAATCCATGGGGAAGCGTCACGGTCGTGACGGCCGGCGCCGATCCGGCGGAGGCTGAGGCAAGTCGCAGGGCCGCCCGGAATCTCGACCGCAAGGGGCTGGCCGTCCTGCGCAGAACCAGGGCTAATGGCGGCTCCCGCAGCAAGTCCATATTGCTTTCCATCGACGCCGCCGCCGCATGGGATGAAGATGAGGCTCGCGAAAAAGCCGAGAAGGCAAGGGATGAGAGGCGCAGGGCCACTCGTGAAGAGCGGAAGGCCTATGAATCGATTAACGCGACGGAGCCGCACAGAAAATCCGAACTGCGTGTCACTATCCAGCGTGTCAGCGGCGATCCCATGACCGCCGACCTCTTTCTGAGCGAGATCGAGGCCTCGCTCGGTGATGCCTGGCGGCTGGATGTGCTGGAGGAACGGTATGGCACCGCGCAGATCCGCGTCCGGTTCGAAGAAGAGTGACGTTCCGGGTATGAAAAATAAGTGTTGCAATAAAAACCGGTACAACACATAAAAATGAGTCGAGCCCAGTGAGCCGAAACCCGATATCGGCCTACATGGACCACGAATCGGGTGGCCCACACGATGGGCCACCGGCTCAAAAGGTCAAACAAACTCTGCCGATATCGAAATCGAAGGCCATTCACCAGCCCAAGACCACAATGACGTGATGGACCAAAAAGCCGCGAAGCGGACCACCAGCATCGACATTGGAGCCGGTCCAATGAGCCGATATCGGACCAAAAGAGGAAATGAGCCAGGACCATGTGGGCCATTTGGGCCATGGACCAAATGGCCCACATAGCGACGAATCGTTGGAATGAAGCCAAAGGCTCACTTTGGACCACTTGCCCGAACCGATATATCGGTCAAAAACCAAGTATGGGACCATGTGGTCCATCGGCATGGAGTGGTCCACAAGGCTCAAATACCAGAAAGGGTTTCTCGTCTACCGTACTGATATCGAAGCTGGTTCGGCGAATTTGATATTGGACGGGGCCTGATGGCCTGTGAAAGTAAGTGTTGCATACAATTGTGATACAACACTTAAAAAGGCTGATATCAACTGCGTAATTATTCCGCAGTTGATAATTCCACTGTGACGGCAACGTGAGCATGTAACCCGCATCCCGCCGGCAATTGGTTCCAGACCGGGAGTGGCCTACGGTCCTCGGCTTCGGAGGCGATCGACGGACGCTCAGAATATCAGATGCAACATTATGTTGCATCTGATATTTCCCATCACCATGCAGAACGGGCGGAACAGACAACAGAAACAGATAAACAGGCACAACGGATAGCAAAGCAAGACGAAAAGCGACAAGAAGACATACAGAAAAAGAGAAGAATCACACAATCAAAAGCAGACTAGAAGAACAAGCAACGCAACAACAGACATAAAAACATCCATATCCACAATCAAAAGCACAAAAACTATGACTACCCAAAAAAGACCACGGGCGTCTTGCACCCTGCTCCGCGGCTGACGCCTGAAAACGGCGGAATACCGCCGTTTTATAGGGTCTGTTAATTCGCCGCCGGGGTTTCGACCCGATATCGGCGAATTAAGAGCGTAGCGAATGTGGGTTGGGCATGGAAAAGGCAGTGAAATATCCCCGTTGCCCGGTGTGCGGGAAGTTGGTCAACCAGAAAAACGAGGTCTGTCAGAGGACCACGGAGGCGGGAAGGAAGGGCGAGTATCGGCGGTGGCATAGGAAATGTGCCAAGGCTTATTCGAAACGCAAGATTCGGATGGAAAAGACTGACGAGTGTCGGCGTATTGAGAAGGAGCGGGACGACCGGCTGTTGGAAGCGTGGCTCGACCGGCAGGACGCTTTGGAGTTCCTGGGCCGTGAGATCGCCGACTACAACGAGTTCGCGCCCGAACATGACAGGGCGGTGGTCCGAATGGTCTACGAGCTCACCCGTCAGGCGATATTGATGTTCCGGATCAATCCGATGATCCCTGTTGACTACGGTGACGACTTCCGTTGGCTGTCCGCCGAGATCGGTTCGGACGGGATGGATCTGATCGCCGACAGTGTTCGATGGCATGGCGCGCGCAAGTGGCGTAATGACCCGGATGTGAGTCCGGAGGGCAGGGCGCCTCGCTCGTTCATGGGTCATGTCAAAGAGCCTGGGGAATCACTCGAGGACGTATACACGGGAAATGTGGATCGTGAGGAGACGGTTTCCTACGAGATCGCGTTGAAACACATCTGGCGAGAGGACAACATAGCAGGCGGACGCTGGAATCGGGACATCGGCCCATGGTCATACAAGTGAGGTGGAAAAGTTGAAAGCTTCCGAGATCAAACGCAGGAAACGCGGCTTGGACAAGCGGTACGGGCGGATTTACCCGGTGTGCGAACAAGCCGAGGCGAGGGCCGACCGCCAGATTCTGCGGTACGGCATGTCGGCAGGCGTACGACCGGAGAAAACGAGCTTTGGCCGAACGTGAGAAGGACGAGTCGGCGGATATGTGGCTGACCTCATGAATGAAATCGACCAGTACGGCATGCAGGGCAAAGCGGGACATATGCTGAGACACCTCGGATGTGTGGGGGGGGGGCGATTCCGCAGTAGAGGATAAGACAGACGGGTGAATCCTGGCGGTGAGCTCTGTTGCGTTCACTGGTGTGAAGAAAATATCAGGTGCAACATAATGTTGTACCGATAGAACACTTAACTATGGAGATGCTCTGATAGCCATTTCCGCCGTTGCTCCATAGGCCAAGGCACGGGCTCCATATGCAGCACGTTCACGAAGAAGCCGCCATTGTTGCTTTTCCGTTCCTGCGGTTCCTGTCGAAGAGGCTCAGACGGATCAGCCCCTTGTCTTGGAGCCTGCGTGCGGCTCTTCTAATGCTGGACGCCTCGGATGAGAATGCGTCCATATCGTCCGGCAGCACCGGCGTAAGGCCCTCCCGTCGTGCGCGTTCCAGCAGTTTCCGCTCCTGTGCTCCCAATCCTCTGCTCACTGCCGACCTCCAAATGTAAGTGTTCTATCGGTAATCCATTATGGAGCAACCGATAGAACACTTAACCGCAAGCAACAGCCATTACTTCCCGATCCGTTCGGATCTACACCGATGTTAATTCGCCGATATCGGGCCGAAACCCCGGCGGCGAATTAACAGACCCTATAAAACGGCGGTATTCCGCCGTTTTCAGGCGTCAGCCGCGGAGCAGGGTGCAAGACGCGCGTGGTTTCTTTTTGATGGCTAAAGTTTTTCGTTTGGCATGGTTTCGGGTTGTGAATCTATCTGTTTTCTGTCTCTGTTGTCCTGCTTGTTTCTTTGGCTTGCTTTTGGATATATTCGGCTTCTTTTTCTGTATGTCGTCTTGTTGCTTTTCGTCTTGCCTTGCTATCTGTTGTGCTGTTGCGTCTGCTTATCCGTTCTTATTGTCCGTCCCGCCAGTCTGCATAGCGAAGGAAGAAATATCAACTGAACCATTTTGGCTCAGTTGATATTCTGCTCTGCTGAACGTTCCGATCCCAAGAACGGCATGCGGCACGAATGAGACGCCGACCGTCTCTTGCGTCGTGATGACGACGCAATTGTCAACCGGGGCATAATGGCTCGGTCGACAATTCCCGTCACAAGCTCTCTTAAGTGTTGCATCGCTTCCATATGCAACGTTTGTTCTGGCAATTAACGTGATTGGAGCCGAATTGGAATATCTGACGGGCCATTGTGACCTATCAGATATTCCGTGCTTAGGCGCCTTCATACGTGCTGCTTGTCGGTCCTCGTCATGGCAGCATGGGCGTATGAAAAGCAAGAAGCTGCCGCCCCAAAAGCCCTACGCTTCGCTCCGGTCTGCTTTTGGGTTGCCTAAAAATGACCCATGATTCATATCTCGGTGCATCTGATTTGGTCGGATCTGGCGTGGAAGTCGGGGCAAAGCATGTGTAACGGACCCCATAACCCTTGGAATTATTAGGTTTGGGGCTTTTGAACAGAAAATGCACACTATAGACAACTCTATAAAGTGTAAAAGTGTAAGCAAGAACGTTGAAATTCCAACGTTTTATTACTCTTTTCAAAACCGTGAAGAGTAAAAAGAGTAAATGTGTAAAAGTGTAAATCAGAGGCCCTGATAGGCGCTTAGAGTGACAAATAGAGTGCTACAATCAAACCAGTAATCGCTGAAAGCCTTGCTATCACTGGGTTTGAGGATAGTTGTTAGGGAATCTCGTATTCTCCGCGGGTAGGGTTTTCGGATGATTTCGAAAACCCTTTTTTATGCCAAAACGGCGGGTTTTCAATAGCTCGCTGGCGTGGCTCGCTGCGGCACATGCAACGGAAAAGTTGCGAAACAGTGGGGGAGTTGCGCATATCGCTGATTTCGTTCGTAACGGTATGCTACCTTGCGTTACGCTCGGAACGATGACCGTTGCCAGTGGAGAGATTACCGGCAGAGATTGCTTGAAGAGAGGGAGGGCAGCGATGGCTGAGTTCGACGATGAGCTAGATATGCAGCGTGAACTCGATACCCGCGATTCCCTGGCTTCGATGGCCCACTACCATGTGTCATCGCCGGGTGCCGTTACCACGCAGGTGTTGCCGCCAAGCTTCATTCCCACTGCGACCGGCCGCATTCGCCCTGTGACGGGCACGATTCCCGCAATACAGTCGGATGCTCAGGAAAAACAGGCGCAGATTGGCCGTTCCGTTCGATCCATACGTTCGCTGGCTGCCGGCTCGCTTCGTAAATCGCAAGATTTCGATGCAGACGGTAGTACCGACGGCAACGGCAATAGCGGCTCCATAACGCCCCGCATAGCGTCCAGCGCCCCGCACTACGTCGATTGATCGTCGATTTTGACCGTCGACATTGCTTTCGACTTAAGTTCGATGAAACAGGCCTGATTCTAACCTAATTACAGTCCGCTTTATCGATTAGTCGTCGCAGCCGGATAATGCCCGATTATCAATCTGCCGTATTACTCAACAACAGCAATAAACGGACTTGCAGGCAATCCGAGATCGTTATACAGCAGACTGGAAATAACCGGATTTCCACTCCACCAGTAACGCACTTGAGTTACCGCGTTGCAATTCGAGCTTCCATCGGCGGCACTCAGCACAATCTGATCACCCTTAATCGTTGCCGTTGCCGTTGCCGAAACCCACTTTCCGGAATCGTCGGCAATTTCAAAACCTTGCAATGGCGTGGAAGTCGGCGTTGCAACGTTGGAAATACCATTCAAAGGAGTCGCGTCCGGATTCGCATCATAATCGGGCACGGTCGCGCTCGCAGTCTTCGAATAATTGGGCTTTTCCGCCTGCAAACCGGTTGCGGTGCCGTTCTGGAACGACAATACGATCGTGCCATCGGAAGCATGCTTCGCATGTGCGATAAGCGGCCCGTTGGGAATGGTCCTGCCTTCCGACATCGCCAGATATTGCGCTGCCATGCGCGCGCCGAGAATATCTTTGCCAAGCGGATGTATCAACGTTGAAGTGCCCTTGTCCGTATCAAGCGACACCGTCATTGCAACGTTGGAAGCATTGCGTAATCCGGCATTGCTCAACGTGTTCAACTGCGCGAATCGCACGTTTTGCGTGTACTGGTAGCCAGGCCAGCGTGCCAATTGCACATACAGGAACGGCAGATCATCCTGATCGAACACTTCACGATATTGGTTGATCAGCAGCGTCATCTGCGACTCGTACGCCAGCGCGGTCGCCTCGTTCGTGGAATCATTGCATCCCTGATACCACAGCACGCCCGCCACGTGGAACCCTTCCAAAGGTGCAATATGGTTCGCATAAATATCACCGCCTTGCACGTGACGTCGAATCGGCGTGCCACCCCATGCGGTTTGAATAATGCCGATCGGCACGTTCGGATGCGCGGCACGAAGCTGCATGGCAAACTGCTGCGCCAGATAACTGAAATGCTGCGAATTATCGGCGGTCGCCTCAAGCCAGGTGCCAGCCTGCTCATTCACGTCGCGTAACGGAAAATCCGTACCTTTCGAGGAGTTGGCGCTCGCAACGAAGTGTACGTTGTTGTCGGAAAGCTGCTTCGGCAGATCGTCGGTCGTTATCAGACCTCCGCCGAAATTGTAGGAGTTGCCTGAACCCTCATAATATTGCGAATAATTCAATTCCATATTCGACTGTCCGGCAGCAATAAATACGTCGCCAACATACACGTTTTTCAGAGTCAACAAAGTGGTTTCGTTGTATAAAATCGTTAATGAATATGGTTTAAGACTTGCTTTTTGTTTAGGTAAGGTGCAGGTGAAATTGCCATTTTTGGAAATTTTAGCTTGTGCTGATGCTGATTTCTTTCCTTGGGAAATCGTTGTAATCAGTTGCGTTGGGTCAACAACTTTTCCGCGTTGTGAAGTGGTGGCCGTTCCTTTGACTATCAGCGTTTTCCCACGTTGGAAAACCATGTTCTCCAAATAGTAGGAGGGGAGTTTCACGGTGATGCGGGTCGCATAATTGTTGTTGGATTGCGCGGCGTTGTCGTTGCTGGAGACATTATCTGATGCGCTGCTGCTGCTATTGGAATTACTGCCGTTGACGTTTGCTGAACCGTCGCCCCATTTCGGTCCACAACCAACAATGATCGCCACCAGAATTGCCGCGGTCACTACCGCGGCAATAATCACGCGTGCCAGTCGTTTCTTCTTCAAGATGGCTCCCCTTCTGCGTCCGCAATGCAACGCTTGCAGCGTTTGTTTAACGGAGCAATCACATTAAAGCCTAGTCAATCTTGCTGCGATGCGCACAAATATGGTCATCCGTCAGGCTCTGCCCATTTCTGTCATCTCTTCATGATGGCGTCCCATGGGCCGGACTTTTATCGGTCGAGAGCGGTGGACGTCCCATAATCACGCCACCCACTGTTCGTTCGTCTTCAGGAAATTCGCCTTGTTCGTAGGATTTGCGCCAACGATCGATCATCTCATCGGTGATCTCTCGCCCATTTGCCGCTGTCTAGCTCATGAGAGCCTCCTTTCCGTTCGTTTGGTCTTTCCCTAGTCTTGCACTTTTCTTTTGACTTGTTACTGCATTTTATAGCCGTGAAGTCTTGAAAATGGCGGAATTTCAACGTTTCTTCTTTTGCCTGCCATGTGACTCTCTTTTGCTTTTCTTTTGATTCTAAAATCAAAAGAAACGTTGGGTATGCGGAAAAGGGGTATGAAAGAGTTGGGAGAAACGTAAAGACGGTGAGGCTAATGACCGGCTTGGTTGACAGGCCTGGTTGGCTTGATTGGCCGGCTTGATCGGCTGGTTGGTTGGCAGCGTTGCGATCGGTTGATTTACTGGAGGAATTGATCGTTCAGCGTTGCGTCGGTCGCGTCGGCTGCGCCGGATTGGTCGACGGTGCCGTCCGTGCGCCCGCGTCGCCGGCAACTCCAGCATCGCCCTCCGTGTCTGTGGCTCCGTCCGTTCCGTCGTCGCCGTCCGTTCCGTCAGCGCTATTGTCGGTTCCGTCACCGCCATCGGTGGCCGCGGATTCGTCGCTCTTCTGCAAAGCCTGCTTGAACTGCTTGGCCTGCTTGTCGTACTCGGCTTTTGCGGCGTTGGCTTTGCTGATGGTAGCGGAAGTGTCGGCGGCGCAGCTCAGCGTTTTCGGCGCGGTAACTTCCGTCTGGTGCAGTTCGGCAAGCTTGTCGAGATCGTAGGACCCGTCGAAGCTGGTGAACGCTTCGGAGATCTTCGCCTTCAGCTGGAACGCCTTGGAATAGGAGGTGTTCATGGCCGTGACGGCTTCCTTGCAGTCGTTGAGTGCGGCCAGGTCGCGCATTTGCTGCGATGCGCGCACGCCTGTGAATCCGAAGACCGCGCCCAGAACAACGACTACGACGACTACGGCGATGATGATCTGGCGGTAGATGTGCTTTACGCGCTGGTCCGTCCAAGCGTCGCCGTCGCTGATGCCTTGCGCTATGGCCGCGTCGAATAGGTCTTGCGGCTGGCGGGATTCGCTGGATTCGTGTGATTGCCGGTTGCTGATTTCAGCCGTGTTGCTGCTGCTGATTGTGCGCTCTCCGGTTGCGTTGGTACTGGTTGCGTTGGTTTCGACTTCGGTTGCTTCGACTTCGTTGGAAGCGTTGCCGACAAGCGTATTCCCGGTATTGCCATCGGCATCGCTGGCAAATGCGCTGCTGACGGTCGAGCTGTTAACGGCGATACCGCTGGCAGCGGCGTCACTACTGTCGGCAGAAGTGCAGGTCGTTGCGCTTCCGGCAAGTGTTCTCGGTGTGTGTGACGAGGTACTTTCCTCGCTTGGCTTCTTGCCGTGCCGTGCCATAACCCCTCCAGAATCTGCCTACTATTCTGTACTCCCCGGTGACAGCTCCCGATTCAGGGCAATTGAATCACGTTCCGAGAGTCCACCTGAAATGCCAATATACAGCGTACGATACCCGTCCTTCCCCGATTTCCCACACTCGTGTTGTAGTCGTTAATGCATTCAGGTATTCTCTGGAGTTTTATTCGTCTGTGGTAACTTCTTAAAAATTTTTAGAAGTGTTGGTGGAAACTTCTTAAAATTTTTGAGAAGTGTTATGCTGGGATTGTTGGGTGTTTCGCAACGGACGGCGAAAGGAAGAACTTATGGTGCCGGATAATCCATGTGAATCGTATGCCATGCTGGTTCGTGAGTCCATGCAGTTTGACATTCCTACGCCGTCACGCCGCATCGAAATCATACGCGAGCTGCCGCAGCCGGCAGTGTTCAATGCTGTGCACATCATCACTGGCATCCGACGTTGCGGCAAAACGTTCTATCTTTTCCAGAAAATTCATGATTTGTTACAAAACGGCGTCTCGCGTAATGATATTTTCTATTTCAACTTCGCTGACGATCGTCTGCAACCAATGCAAGACACCGTGCTCAACGATATTGTTACGGAATACTGGCGGCAATATCCCGACTCTCGTGACCATGGCTGCTACCTCTTCCTTGACGAAGTGCAAGAATGCGCCAATTGGCAGGGATTCTGCCAGCGCATAGCCGAACATGAAGCTGTGACGCTCGTCATTACTGGATCGTCTTCGAAACTGTCCAGCGAAGAAATCGCAACGAATTTCCGAGGAAGATCGCATCCGCATGCCATGGCGCCACTGTCTTTCCGTGAATTCTGCGACTTTCGGGGAATCGAAACGCCTACAGCGGGCAGCACTCTTGCCGATGCCGTGTTTTCGCCGCGAGAGGTCACCCGGTTTGAAGCTGCCTACAACGATTACCTAACTATTGGCGGCTTCCCTGCAGTGCAACGTATGGTTGAAGCTGATCGTATTGAAACGCTCCAAGGTTACGTGCGGGACGTGGTTGCGCGTGACGTCGCCGAGCGTCTTGGTCGTGAAAACATTACTCTCGCCACGCAGATAGCGCTGTTTTTGCTGCGCAATACGGCCTGCGAGCTGTCTACCAATGGTCTTGTGGAAACGTTGCGAGCGGTCGGCTGGAAAATCTATTGGGATAAGGCGAATACGTTACTCGAGCTGTTCAAGCAGGCATTTCTGGTGTATCAGCTTGAGGAGTATTCCACCATGCTCAAGCCGGGTAGTACTGCGGTGCCGAAAATGTATGCCGTCGATCAGGGTATGGTTTACGCGGTGTCACGCGCCAACCAGCAAGATATTGGAAAACGACTGGAAACTGCGATTTTCTGCGAACTGCAGAGACGAACTTCCGGTAGGCGTACGGAAACAATCACTTCGTACACTATGCCGACGTCCAAACAGGAGAAAGTTGACTTTCTTATCGGCGATGCTCTTGCTACGGAACCGTATGGGCTTATTCAAGTGTGTGCCAATATGGGAAATGAGAAAACCAGGGCGCGAGAAATCGGCTCTCTGCAAGCGGTTATGCAACGTACCAACGTTGATTCCGGCCTGATTCTCACGCTTAACGAGGGAGAAACCATCGAACTTCCCGATTCCACTGGCACGATCCACGTAATCCCCTCCTGGGAATGGTCCCTCTACGAAGCGTGATGGGAAGGTCAGCGAGAATGCTGGAAAGGAGATATGGAAATGGATGATGCCATATCGGTGCCCCTAACGAGCTAGTCGATTCTTATCAGTGTGTAATGCGTGAGATGTGGGGATTGGGATGATTTTGGAGTTGGGGATGGACGGGGTTGTGGGTTGCAGTTAGAGTTGGCGGTTAGGGCGTTTGCGCCGAATATTTGGGGTTGATGACTGTATTCAAGAGAGGCTGACGAATGGTTTCGCCACATCATGTTGTGAAGATTGCGACTGCGCTGTCTGCGGTTGCGTTGACTGCTTCCGTTGCGGTTGCGCCGGCTTACGCATTGCAGGATATTGCGATTGAGGATTCTGTTGCGCAAAGCGGTTCCGTTACTGCAGATAATGGTGTTGTTATGCAGTCTGACGATCAGTCGGATGATCAGACGGGCGACCAGCAATCGCAAGACAGCATGCCCGACAATCCGAATGCGAAACTTCCGGATAACGTCAGTGACGAGATTTCCGACGATGCCACCGTGGTTTCGGAAGATCTGGCTGTCACCCCCGAAGGTGAGGTCAAGAACATCGAAACCGGCGAAATCGTGACCGATCCAACATTGGTCGGCACGAAAGATCAGCAGCCGGATCCGCTCGCCAAAACCAACGGCGAATCCTTCATTCCGGTAAGTGCGGAAGATGTCAAAAATGCTGTAGCCGACGCGAACGTACAGCTCTCCAAATTCGAAAGCAATGAATACGGCGCGCACTGGGGCACCTACAACAATTCGAAAGCTTTCTTTGACTACCAGAACAACCTGTTCGTGCAGCAAGCCAAAGGCGTGATCGACGTTTCCGAATGGCAAGGCGACATCAATTGGGCCAAAGCGAAAGCCGACGGCATGGAAGGCGCGATCATCCGCCTCGGCTACGGCGAAGGCAACAATGCCGACAAGAAAGCGCAACGTAACATTTCCGAATGCAAGAGACTTGGCATCCCGTTCGGCATCTACTGGTATTCCTACGCGGACACTCCGGCGCTCGCCAAAGAAGAAGGTGCCGACGTGGTCGCCAAACTTAAGCAGTTTGGCGTGAATCCGAGCGATCTGGCGTACCCCGTGTACTACGACCTGGAAAAGTGGACCTGGGAAGGGCATCAGCCGCCCACCGACCCGAACGTGTACAACAATATCGTCAACAATTGGTACAGCGCACTACAGTCTGCCGGATACAAGAACCTGGGCGTCTACTCGTACACCAGCTACCTGCAAGGGCCACTGAAATATGCCGACATTTACGCCAAAACCACGTGGGTGGCGCAGTACGGCGCTCGCATGGGATTCGACTCATTCCCGACCAACAGTCGCGGATGGCAGTACACCAGCTCCGGCAAGGTGGACGGCATCAGCGGCAATGTGGACATGAATGCGTTTGGGAATAAAGCGTATGTGAATAGCGGGAGCAGCAATGCTTTACAAGCGGCCATTGATGTACGCAAAATGACTGCAGTTACCATTCCGAATGGCAATTATTACATCAATGTTCGTTCCAAAGTCGCGTCTAGCGTTGATATTCCTGGTGGAAGTGCTGCAGATTCCACCGCCATTCAGTTGTATTCCGGTAACAGTTCCAAGGCTCAACAGTTCACTTTTACTAGGCAGTCTGATGGGAGCTACGAGATCGTCAATGTGAATTCCGGCAAGGCTTTGGACGTGCGTAATGGTGTTGCTGAGAATAACGCTATAGTGCAACAGTATTCCCGAAATAATTCTCAAGCTCAACGATGGTTTATTCGTGATTCCGGAGCGGGATATTATTTGCAATCCGCTCTCGGTAATTGGGTTCTGGATTTGAGCGGTGGAAATACTGCGAATGGTGCTGCGATTCGGCTGTATACGCCCAACGGCACTGCTTCACAGCTGTTTGTTGTTTCGTCAAGCGATGTCAACATAGCTACTGGAGTATCGATGATTATCACTTCGGTTGCGAATAAAAAACTTGTCACGGATGTGACGAGTGCGTCAACGGCGAACGGGGCACGAGTTCAGCTTTATTCAAGTAATAATACGAACGCCCAGAAATATCGATTTGAATCAATTGGCAATGGAACTTATAAGATTATCAATGCTAATTCCGGCAAGGTGCTGGATGTGGCTGGCGGATCCACTGCTAATGGAGCGGCGTTGCAGCAATATACGAGTAACAATACTGTTGCTCAGCAGTGGACGGTGCGGAATTACGGCAGTGGCAAGATTGCGTTGGTGTCGGTGAACGCCAACAAAGCTGTCGATATTCCAGGTGGTAATGCTGTGCAGCAGGCTCAGCTGCAGCTTTATTCGCCGAATGGCACTGTTGCTCAGCAATGGCTGGTTGCAAAGGCGCCGTTAACGTTGCGCGAACGTTTGAACGAAACCGCAACCAAGCATAGGCAAGATCTGCCGGATGGCACCTACACTTTTGGATTGAAGCTTAATACGTCTATGAAGATGGATGTAAGCGGCGCTTCTCGTTCAAATTATGGAAACGTGCAGATTTGGGCAGGTAATGGAACCAATGCGCAGAAGTGGAAAGTAACGCATGATTCCAACGGGTATGTGACCCTGACCAGTGTGAACTCTGGCAAAGTGTTGGATGTGAATGGCGGCGTATCTGCCAACGGAACCAACGTGCAACAGTACGATTCCAATGGAACATACGCTCAAAAGTGGATAGCAGTCAAGAATTCCGATGGCTCATATACGTTCCAGTCGGCGCTCGCGGAAAACAAAGTTCTTGATGTTTCGGGTGCTTCTACCTCGAATGGTGCCAATGTGCAACTATATGCCGCAAATGGTACGAATGCCCAAAAGTGGGTGAAGTAGCAGACGGATTAACCGATAAAATATGGCTGAGGACAAGTATCTTTTTGCTCTCAGCCATATTTGGAATCTGTGCTATTTCTGGCGCCGCATCATGGCGAATTGATTGGCGTCAATGATAAATGCTTTGCGGTCGTTCTTGGCCATGACATCGAGGATGATGCCGGTGATGAACAATAGCAGTCCGGCAATGACGAGCATGACCGCGCCGATAAGTGTGGGGAATCGCGCCACCATGCCGGTGTGCCAGAAGTCCATGGTTACGCTGCCGCATAGCATGATGCCGATGATGCCGATGATGGCGCCAAGTCCACCGAAGAACGGCAGTGGCTTGTATTCGCGGATCATACGGAAGATGGTGCTCATCACCTTGATGCCGTCTCCTACGGTGTCAAGCTTGCTGACGGATCCAGCCGGCCGATCGCGGTACTGAATTGGCATCTCGAACAGACGCAGGTTGTTGTTCAACGAGTGGATGGTCATTTCGGTTTCGACCTCGAAGCCGCGCGACAACACGGGGTAGGTTTTGACGAAGGTGAATGAGAAGGCACGGTAGCCGGTCATGATGTCGGTGACGTTCGCATGGAACAGGCCGTTGATCGAACCGCGCACCAGACGGTTACCGAAGTTGTGGAACGGGCGCTTGTTCTCTTGAAAATACGTTGAACTGAGCCTGTCGCCAATCACCATGTCGTATCCTTCGGCGATCTTCTCGACCATGGCGGGTGCCGCGTCGGCTGGGTAGGTGTCATCGCCGTCGGCCATGACGTACACATCGGCGTCGATGTCTTCGAACATGGCTCGGATCACGTTGCCTTTGCCTTGGCGTGGCTCCTTGCGGACGATGGCCCCCTCCGCCGCCGCGATCTCGGCGGTGCGGTCGGAGGAGTTGTTATCGTATACGTAGATGTCTGCTTGCGGCAAAGACGTTTTGAAATCACGAATGACCTTGCCGATGGTGACTTCCTCGTTATAGCAAGGAAGAAGTACTGCAACGGAAACGTTCGAATTCTCAGGCATATGCTCCACTATATCCCTTGTACTGGTCTGCATGGGGAATGGATTATAGGTGATGTTGCATACTTGAAGCAAATGGATTTATCGATTCACATTAATTATCACGAGTGTAGCGTGACGAAGTGTTCGTCTTGAATGCCGAATCGCTTTTGAAATAATCGTTATAGTTGATCTCCATGTTCGATTGGCCAGCGGCTATAAAAAGTTCGCCCACGCATACATCATGTACCGTGTTTTCATCACGGTGGCAGCTATGGCAAATTCCATGGTGTATTGGGCAAGTGACCCTTTGATTCTAGGCAACTTGATTGAAAATTTTCCTGCTTTATCGATTGTTGAAGAACTGGCGTATTTATGTTTTCCTTCTCGCAAAGTAACGGAAATTGTTTTCCCCGATGAGGATTTCTGAGCTGAGCCGCTTAAGGTGGTGGTTTTGTTCTGTTGCAGAACCATGCTGTCCATTACACAGCTCGGTAAAGGAAGGGCGGTGTTTCCGTTTTCTTGTGGTGTTTTCTTGCTTTCCTGAGCGTACGCAGGAAAACAGAATGAATGACAGTGTCAATGAGAAAGTTCTTCTAAACATCTGAACAAATTTATGAAAGTGGAACGTTGCTATGGCGCGAGTATAGCGGTTTCCAAACTTGTTTTTCATGTCTCGGACTTCTGATTCGTAGATAAAGATGCTGTGTTTTCCAGATTAGATATGAGAGCGGACGCCTGCGGATGAGTTTCCGCTTCTGTCGGAGATACTTTAGCGTTGATATGCTAAGGGCGTGCAAGTTGGAGAAGGAAAGGACGATCAGTGACGGCGAGACAAACAGATATGTGGCAAGGCTCTGTCGACAGGCGGGAAAGCAGCTGTCACGGTACTCACTATGTATTTGTGGACGTGCTGAACATTGTTTCCTGCTTTGCGTGGTATGTCTGCATACGTCTTTAGGTGTGTTCTCTCTGCAACATACTTTTCTATGGACATTCCAAGAGCTCATGCAGGCGATGTTTATTTTCGCCGTGCCTATTTTCTTCATGGTCAGCGGAATGAATCTTTTGGATTACCGGAAGAAATATTCTACGAAAGTGTTTTTCAAAAAACGATTCGTACGAGTGGGACGTGCGTTGATTCTGGGCAGCATCGCTTGCTATTTATTGTTCGGTTTGCTCCCCGGCCTGTTTTATGGAGCGCAATCAATCGCCGATGGTTTCGGTCCTGTCGATTTTTGCAAGAGATTCCTTACCAACTCCATTATCGATATTTACTGGTTCCTGTATACCATCATCTATTTGTACTTATTGACTCCATTGCTTTCAAAAATCGTCCATGACCGTCGTTTGTTGGAATATGCTATTGCACTGACGCTGTTCTGTTCAATTCTGATTCCTGCAGCAAAAGCCATTGGAATCAACGAGGAATATTTCAGCCCATTGTTGAGCTGGCCGCTATTTGCTTCCAGTGCCCTGCTGTATTTCCTGCTGGGATATTATTTGGAAAACTACGGCTTGCCGTTGCATTGGAATGCGCTTGCATGGGCCGCAACTTTCCTCGGTTCTGTGACGTTGATGTTCCTCGGCGGTTTATGTTGGAACGGTTTCTTCCAGAATTCGATGGAGGTGGAATACCAGAATTATCTTGTCGGCATTTCCTCTCCGTTATGTGTGATATCCGCGGTATCACTGTTCATGCTCTGCAAAGCGCTGGAGCCATCCCTTCAGCGTGGATCTGACAGAATGAAGTCGATAATTCGCAAAGTGTCCAGCGTCTCGCTCGGTGTATATATGTTCCACCTACTGCTGGTGAACCTTACGCTTGGTGGGCCTTTCGAGCGCATCCTGACGTTTGGGCAATACCACCCATTCATTAAGGCCATTGCGGTCTATCTGCTTACTGGCATTGCCGTATATGTCGGCAAGTGGTGCATCTCAAAGGTGAAACGAGCCCTACTATCGAAGTGAGTCAGCGTAGGACTCACGTCCGGAGAGACGATTTAGGATTCTTCAGGCAAATGCTTCAGCGTAAGTGATAGAAACAGTGGAATGATATACAGCATAGGCAACACATAGCGTGTTGCCTCCGTGTGCGTGGAAATCGGTCCAGCAAATAGAACAAGCATTGTGATGAACATTGGCAGATTAAGCATCAACAGATTAAGTTTGTTCTTCTTGGATCTCAGTATGAGAAACATGATGGCAAAAGGAAGTATTGTAGCCCAAAAGGCTTTTTGCCATATGATATTGAGTATAGGCGTCGCTGATAATGTGTCTGCGTAGAATTGTCCAATCGCATTACCGGCTTTAGTATTATCTGTCCAAGGCATGTATTGTTCGATGTTTTGATAATGATGTTTGGAATTATTGATTGGACGCATCATGCTGAGGTCTTGTTCTTCTCCTGATGCGACATTGAATGAGAACCATGCGACGGAGAGCCCGCCCCATCCTGCTATCATGTCGCCGGGATGCTTAACCAGTTGTTTCGTCCACGTCGTGATTAAGGCATGTTCATCTTTAGAAGATAATTCCTGTCCTTTTATCGGATCAGCTTTATACCAGCAGTAAGCATCTTGGAGTTGACCAATATCCATATGGTAAATTTGTTGGATTTCGTCGATTTCGGCTACACTCAAATCATCCTTATGGTTATGCACCACATTGGCGACTTGTTGCATGGGCACAGCAAGAATCTCGTTACTTTCTCCTGGTGCAATGTGCAATGCTGGCAAGATAAAAGTTGGCACGATTATACCAACAACTAAATAAGGAACACCACCTAAAACAATAGTAGCTATTTTATAGGACCAATGTTTGACAACGAAGCATGCCAAAAGAAGCAGAGCCAGGACAATGATATACATGCCTGTTTTTTTGTTAAGGATACGGCCAATGCGTCTGCGATAAAGAAAACATCAAATGAAACGGATTTTAAAATTGTCCCCTGTGTTCTCCAAAGTTCACAGAATGCGATAGAGAAGAATACGAAAAATGGCGTATTGAAAGTATCTTTCGCAAGAGACATCGACATCATGGGGATGATGGGGAAAAAGGTAAGAAATACAGCAATAAAGAAACGGCATTTCCAAGGTATGTTGTATTTGCCTGTATAACAGACTGTACAAGCGATGGCCAATGTGGACAGTAACGACTGCACGAGCACTAGCAGGTACAATCCATAAGTAGCGTTATTGAACAATGCTTTGCCAATATGTGCGAATCCGACATACAAATACGTCATCATGAAGGGATGATGATCGGTGAACGGCACTGAAGGGTCATAATATTCCATCAGTTGCCAAGAAGTGTCGTACCAGTAGACGCCCGGGAAATAAGCTACAAAATACGGAATCCAGAATGCCGTCACGAGACACCATAATGTGATAATGGATCGAGGAGACCAGTCCAATGTGAGTTTGCGGAACGCTCCGAACGGTTTATTCAGTGATTCGTTATGGTGATTTATGCGCGGAACTATTTTTGTCGCAGCGAAAAACAGTAATGTGAACAGGGCAATATAAAAGAGAGTGTTCACATAAAGCAGCGCATTTCGAGTGTCGATTTTGCCCTCATGCTGGCCAATAAAAGAACACATGCCAAACAACGTACCCAGAAGAATGGGGACGAGATAAGCAAAGTTATGTTCGGTAATTCTAAAACTTTTTGTGGTCTGTTTCAATGCGATTATTCCCTTCCTCGAACCGCGCGACCGATGGCCTTCGCCATGGCACGACGGCGGGAACCTATTGGCATGAGTGGATCGACAATCTTGCGAATAGGGTTATCCTCTCCAACGGCGCGTTCGTGCTTTGGACGAAGCGCCTCTTCAGGGATTTTCGGTTCGTTCGCCTTCACCACGCGCTTGAGCAGACGCTCATAGAACGGGGTTTCACGTGCGTATTTCCAATAGATGGAGGCGAAATCGCAATCTGGATCGGTCCATGGTTTTTGAAAACCAGCGTAATGGATGATCTTCGGATTGTTGCGTGACTTCATGTAGGCGTCATAAATGTCGTTCGGAGCCTGCACAAACAGATTGCCGACACGTCCGCCGCAATCGTGAACCACATTCCACTCCCACGGCAAATACAGTACTTCTCCCTCACAGTGTGCGTTAAGCACATCTTGGTCGTTATAGATGAACGCAGGGTTAGACGCATACGTAAGCCACTGCTTGATGGTGTAGCGCTCGCGCATGGCCTTGGTGTTGAGCACGAGAACGCCAGCTTGGAAGTAATCGTAAGGATTCTTCATCTTCAGCACATTCTTGGCATACCCCATGCGCTTGCCATGCTTGACGTTGAGGTTGGCAAGGAAGTCGATATCTCGAATCGCACCGAGCAGCTTGCCTTGCAAGTCGGTGTTGTACAACTTGGAAATATCGCCATTGATGACGATATCCGAATCCAAATACAGCACCTTGTCGTAGAACGGCAATAGCTTCTGGATCAGGAATCGATAGTAGGTTTCGATGCTGATATGAGCATTATTCGTGGAAAGATCGTATCCAGACAGCTCACGCTCCACATTGGTGAATCGCAATGACATGTTCGGGAACTGCTTGAAGAAGTCACGCAGTCGTTCCTGCTTATCCCAAGCGATGTTTCGTTGTAGAATCACAACATCATAGAAATATGTCGGATCAGCATTCTTCATGGCCGAATAAACCGTGGTGGTGAGCTGTGGAACATAATTATCATCCGCGGCAAACACGACTGGAACGATCGGCTTGTCAAACATATCAAGAGGCTTCAGCTCTTCAGCGGGTTCCGGATTGGTAAAGTGAACACACTGAAGCTCCTTGAACTTCCAATTGGAACCGATGCGCTTATGATGCATCAAATAGATGTTCAGCAGGCGTTCGGAAAGGTGCCCCGGAGTACGCAACGCTTCCTTGCTGTAGGCACTATAGCTGGTGTTCTTATCGAACTCCTCAAGAATCGGGAACATCCAAGAGCAATAGTCGAAGAAGATCTCCTTCTTCATAATGAACATATTGCAGAAGCATGCCTTGTTGCCCGTGAAGAAAGAATCGGCATCCTCTTTGTAATCCGGATACATCTTGCATAGAATCCGATAACAGCGGAGCATATCATCATCGTGCAGCAGGGGAGCGGCTTCCCACAATGCGCGAGGAGTACCATGCTTGTCGATAATCTTCGTGAGATCACCGAATGGAGTGGTGATGACGTCGTATTGGCGAACTACTCGCTCAATGTTTGTATCGTCAAGTCCATACTCTTTCGCAGCTTTGGCATCGATGTAATCATCCATGATTTCGCCATATGGGTTCTCTTTGTGGAGAGTGTCAGAGAAATCAAAATAGCGGCGATAGTGGCAGAAACCGTAATAATCGGCATCCACATTCTTCCAAGCCCAGTATTGGGTAGTCAGCTCGCAATAGCGCGGATTACGGTCGGAGATATTCTCGCCTTCGTCATCGTGGAACGCCCAGGGGAAACGATAGCTGCCTTCGTGCAGGCCAACCTGCACAGGCTGCATGATATCGCTCTCAAATCGATTCACATTCTTATGCGTGGTGACGAACAGGCGAACGCGCTGGTTGTTGTATCGTTCGATTTGTTCGGTTTGCTCACTTTGAGTTACTAAATCAAGCATGTGGGATGTTGCGATACGTTTCATTTCATGGAAACGAAGGCTATCAGTATCTTCAAGGGATGGGAGAACCTCAAACGAATTGGCAATACCAAACCAGTTATTCAGTCTGTCATTAGGCAGAAGTGCTGTTTTTCAGACAGTTTTTCATACGCGTCATCCCGCACAAAACGATATATTTCTCGACCTGCAATTGCCGGTCCAAATACGTCAGACATGCTTTGTGCCGCTGAAAGCTTCTCGTTTTCCGGAATTCGGATTTTCCAGTCGTTAGCGAGGATTTCTGTTGCTTTCCGTTGGAATCCCTGAGCGCAAGCGCGAAGCATTTCTGAGTGCTGAGTGTCGGCGAAATCGTATGCTGCGTCAAAATCGGCCTTGAAATGATGACAATACTGCGCGTACTTCTCAGCGCTAATGGTGCTGGTTCCGCTGATACCGCGACCGTAGTAGTAAATATATCCACGGCAATGCTTGCATGAGTGATATGTCTTTGCAAAGGCAGAAACAACGAAGCATTCATATCCGTCTTGTGAACGGCCGAGACGCTCCTTGGTCATTGCTGCAAAAGCCTGCTTAAGGACAGACGTTTTGTACAGACGCTGGGTTACTCGCCAGTCCACTTTATATCCTCGAGATTCGTCGAAGATATCGCGAATTATGTCCTCGCCTACGGCATCCTGCGTAGACGCGTTGTTATTGGCTTCGAAGGCTTCGCGCTCGGAATCCAGAAGTTCGTTTGCCCCGACTACTGTGATGCCGAAATGAAGAACATCTGCAGGATGCAATGATAGCTCCTGAACAAGTTGCTTGCACATGTCTGGCTTGAGCGCATCATCACCATCGAGGAAGAAAGAATACTCTCCGGTAGCGGCTTCGGCTCCCGCCATACGGGTGCGGTGTGTGCCCATATTGGGGTGGTTGGTCACCACTTGAATACGGCTATCTTTTGAAGCTTCCTGGGCAATGACATCGCCGGTATTATCGGTGCTTCCATCATTGACGACAACGATTTCGATATCCTTGAGGGTCTGATTTCGTGCTGACTCCAAGCATTCCTCTATGTATTTGCCGACATTGTATGCAGGAATGATGATTGAGATCTTCGGCATAACTCTCCCTCGATTGGGCAAACTACTAACGCAACTGTTAACAGTGTATCCGTTGACTCTGAAAAGCAGCGTATATAAGTATCATTGCTGTAGAGCATTGTTAAGAACTTGAGGAGCAGTCATAATGGTAGACTTGACATGGGTTGGTGAGAAGAAGAACAAGCTTCGCCGTGCTGGAACGCATCTAGCTCGTGTATTCCGGCGGCATCCTCGAATCATAGTTTCCATGACTTCGTATCCGGCACGAATTAACACTGTTCACTTTGCTATTCGTACGTTGCTTGCTCAAAAAAGATTGCCGGACAAAATTATTCTTTGGCTATGTGAAAGTGATTTTCCAAATAGGGAAGATGATCTTCCCGAATCGTTGAAAGACGTTCTCTGGCATGATGTTGAAGTGCGTTGGGTGAACAATGATCTCAAACCGCATAAGAAATATTATTGGGCTTTGCAAGAGTTCAAAGATGATTATGTAATTACAACAGATGACGATTTATTGTACAGGAATACAATGATCGGTGATCTGATGGAGATGCATGAACGGCATCCGAAAGCAATCGTAGCCGTGAGAACCCATCTCATCATGTTCGATGAACAAGGTTCATGCACTCCGTACGAGCAGTGGATTTACGAAGCTCCCCATTATCATCCAGATCTTGTAGGAAAGCCTTCGATGAGAGTATTTGCTACAAATGGTGCCGGAACCTTGTACCCACCACACCTTATGCCGTCTGAAACTTTTAATGCGGAAGATATAAAAAACTGTGTCTCACTGCGGATGATTTGTGGCTAAAAGTGATGCAAGTCAAAGCGGGAGTGCCTGTTGTGGCTGCAACAGGCGATCAATTGCTTAATTATGTTCCGGGCACGCAAGGAGAGGAAGCCCTGTGCCACCAGAATACTGAAAGTGGCGTGAACAACATCGTGCTTGCGGCAATTCTTGAAGAGATGAAGAGCCGCCATGCCTTGACAGCTGATTTTGATCAGCTTGTTCGGGATGATGAGCTTGATCAATATCTTTGATTAGTTTAGATGGATTGGGCGCCACAAAGTCCAGCCTTGCGGCACCCAACCCATCTAATGCCTCATTGCGCTATACATAGTGCCAATGTGGTGTTTTATTGTTATTTCGATATTCGCAAACGATCAGTCTGCCGTTTTTCGCATATTCAACTTTGCCGACATCTGCTTTCTTGCAGAATTCTCCAGCATCATGAGTGCCTACTTGTGGGTTTGGCTGAGGGGTAGGTTGGGGCGCTGGCGGTTGTGGCTCGCTTTCCTGATCCCCCAAACCATATGCTCGCGCAATGGCATTAAGCGTGGACGAGTTAACTGCATTTTTTCCTCCTAGAACGTAGACGTTCTGCGCGGAGGAAATATTTTGCGCTGCAAAATCAATAGTCGGAGAATTGCTGTCTTGCACAAGCAGCATGGCAGTCTTTTTCGATCCTGATAGTGCGCTGCCTGCAAGGGCATCTGGGAAGTTGGATCCTGTGGCGAATACCACATCTTGCGGTGCAGAATTTAGGTTATTGAGCACGAACTCGCCTATTGATTTACTCGTTTCATAGCGAGTGCCTCCGGATAAGCGAGTTACGTTGATTCCCAGTGCTTCCAGATTCGTCTGAACATGTTGTGGGACGGCTGCCGTTCCTCCGGCGATAATGACGGAATTGAATGCGCCGGATTCCAGAATCTGAAGGGAATCTGGGTCAAGACCAGAAGGAGAGCTGAGGAAGAATGGCGAAGAGGTCTGATATGCATAAGGTGATATGGAAAGAGCGTCGGCGAAGCTGTTTCCTGTGGCAATGATTGCTACTTTGGAAGCTTGGCTTCTCGTATTTGAGGAGGTCAAAGCGTTGTAAATCTGCAGAGCTGTGTCATAACGGGTGCTGCCGGCGATTCGTTCAATTTCCATGGAGGACTGAATCTGACGGATTGACTGCTCCACATCGGCAGAAATAGCGCTTTGTCCACCAATGATAAAGACTTTGCGAACTCCGAGACGTTGCATCTCGAAGGAGCTTCGCTTGATAGGCTATAGGAATCCGTCAATATTATAGGTGCGTTATAGGCTCCAGCGAGAGAAGAAGCGGCAAGTGCATCTGGGAAGTTGCTTCCTGCCGCAAGCACCGCATACTCAGACGATGTAGGAAATGCCTGTTCAACGATCTGAGACATCGTTTCATAGCGAGTATTGCCCGCGATTCGGGTGAATGAGTTGACGCTGGCATATGCATTATGTGTGGGGATAAGCGCTAGAGTGCAAAATACACATACGATAGCGGCAATCACACTTCGAACTTTGTTATGAATCGATTTCATATTTCTCTCCTCAAACGGTGTGCCTAGAGCGATTATACCTTTGAAAGGTGTTGAATTGAATGTGGAGATTCGGGTCGCCGACTGAGATTGAGGGGGTTCTATGAGACGCTTGGGACGAAGAGACATTCCTATTATGGTTTGTATTTTTGTTTTATTCGGTTTACTGATTGCAGCGCTCCCAGCTGCGGCTGATGAGGGGGAAAATGCGTCGGTTGCTCTTGAACGATTAATGGTCAAAGCGCAGTCAGATGATTACCGTTCCTCGGAAAGAGAGGATTTATTCGGAACCTGGCTCCACAATGATGAGCTTGGAGGTAGCGCGACTACTCGTGACTATATTTTGCAGAGAGATATGGAAAATGTCACGTTCACGTCGGAAAGGCATGTTAATACTGGAACACTGCATGACCCGTACACCGGAGAAACAATCTATTTTCAAAGAGGGCAGAGTACATCTAATAAGGTTCAGATTGATCATGTCGTTGCCGTAGGGGAGGCGTATGAAAGTGGCGCTGATGCTTGGACAAAGAATCAGCGGGTTGCCTATGCCAATGATCCTTATGTTTTGCTGGCCGTAAAAGGAGCGGCGAATGCGTCAAAATCGGATAAAGATGCAGCGAACTGGCTTCCTTCTCAGAAGAGCTATGACTGCTCGTATGTGAGTCGTCAAATCGGAATAAAAGAACACTACGGTCTTTCGGTAGACACTGCTGAGAAAGAAGCAATGCGGTCGGTATTGTCTCAGTGTCCGTCCGGGCAAACTATCCCGGTTTACAACGGGAATAACGCTTCTCCGGAAGTGCCTTTACCGAATCCTGATCCCACTCCGGACGATACGCATGGGCAAATGATTCGTTTGTTTGGAAATAATCGGTACGACACGATGACGGATGTTGTCGACACTGCTTTTCCAGAGGAGACTTCGACGGTTATTGTCACTTCGGGTGAGAATTATCCCGATGCTTTGGCTGTTTCCGGATTTGCCGGCATAGAAAATGCTCCTGTGCTTCTGACGAACCCACAGGTGTTGAGTGCCAACGTACGTAATGAAATAAAGCGCTTGAAGCCTTCTTCCGTCGTTATTGTCGGTGGAGAAAAAGCGGTTTCCTCTGATGTGGAGTCTTCTTTAAAGCAATGCGTTGACGGAGTTGAACGAATTCAGGGTGCCACACGAATAGATACGGCATTGCAAATTTATGAAGCGGGGAAGAGTCTGTCCGCTGGATGGGGAGAAACCGCGGTTGTTGTTACTGGAGGAAATAATCAAAACGGATTTGCTGATGCACTATCTGTGACATCCTATGCGTATGCTCAGAAGGCACCGGTGTTCTTATCTGATGCGGAGACTGGTCTTACAGCAGATCAGCAGAATGCTTTAAAGGATGGGAACTTTACTCAAATCGTAATCGTTGGAGGGGCTCAGGCAGTTCCTGAATTTGTCTCGGCTCAAATCGAGCAGACGGTAGGTATTAAACCAATTCGTATTGCTGGGCAGACTCGGTATAATACGAGTATTCTTTTCGCTCGCTGGGCTATCGGACAGGGCGCATTGACTATGAACAATGTTGTTTTCACTACAGGGCAAAACTATCCAGATGCCTTATCTGGAGGTCCTTTGGCTGGTCGTGATGCAAGCTGTATGTTGCTGGTGAACAACAGCGATGCAACCGTATCCAATGTGGGAAGCTATGTGTCTTCTTATGCGGAATCTGTGTCTGAAGCGTACATTTTGGGAGGAGCTAATGCGGTTAGCTGGAACACTGCCGGCCGGCTTTCTAAGAGTCTTGGTTTGGCTCTGACAAACTAAGCAACTTCGTGAGGGCATTCAGAGATATGCGTTGGGGCTGCCCGCTCCTTAAAGGAACGGACAGCCCCAACACATACGCGGATGACCGGTAGCGCTACTTGTTTTACTTCTTGCCTCGCACCTTGCGCGCTACGACTTTCATGAGTTCGCGCTGCTTGGATCCGGTGGGGGCTAAAACATCCACATATTTACGGATTGGACTGTCTTCAGCAATGGCCCGATCATGATGTTCCGGAGGTTCCGGCTTCTGCACTCCCGACATGGCGGCGTACATTTGCGCAACGAACGGAGTTTCCTGCGCGTACTGCCAATACAGTGGAGCGAAATCGCACCAAGGATTCTTCCAAGGCTTGTCGAAACCGGCATAATGTACGACCTTTGGCGCCTTGCGCGATTCCATGTATGCCTTATACACGTCTGCAGGTGCGAAATCGAATACTCCCGCCACACGTCCAGCACAGTTATGCATCACATTCCACGAATAGTCGAGGTAGGTAACAAGACCTTCGCACTCGGTATTAAGAATGTCCTGATCGTTGTAGATATATCCCGGCTTCGAGGCAATCTGCAGCCATTCATGAACCGTATGAATCTTACGCGTGCGATCCAAATTCATAACTAGCACGCCAGCCTGGAAATATCCATAGGCGTCACGCATATGCAACTGCTTGCGCACATACTCGGCGCGAATACCATCCTTCATATTGAGATTGCCGATGAAGTCGATATCCGGCACTGCGGCGATAGCATTATCGCCCATTTCCGTATCGAACAGTTCGGCAACATCACCATTCACTACAAGATCGCAATCCAAGTACAGCAGCTTTGAGTAGAAAGGCAACGCTTCCTGAATGATGAAACGATAATACGTTTCCACACTGATATGCGCATTGCTGGTGGTGAGATTGAATCCTGCAAGATATCGGCTCACATCATAGAAACGTACGGCGGCATTCGAGAATTGCGCAAGGAATTTCGTAATAATCTGCTTGTTCTCGTCAGAAATGTTTCGTTCCAGCACGATCACATCGTAAAAACGATCTTCGGAAGCGTTCTTCAGCATCGAATATATCGTGGTAGTGAGCATTGGAACGTAATTATCGTCCGCTGCAAAAACCACAGGCACAATGGTTTCAGGATTCTCCTGCAACGGTTCAAGCTTGGCGAACGGTTCCGGATGCAGAAAATGCACGCACTGCAGTCGCTTGATTTTCCAATTGGCTCCAGTGCGCTGCTTATGTGCAAGAAAAATATTAAGCAAACGTTCAGAAAGATGCCCCACGGTGCGAGTAGTCTGCACATCCATCTTGCTGAAATCAGTATGCTCGGCAAACTCATCCAGCAGGGGGAACAACCATTCGTTGTACTCGAAGAAAATATCCTTCTTCATGATAAACATGTTGCAGAAAGCTGCAGTATGGCCATTCAGCACCGCATCAGCATCCGCTTTGTAATCAGGATGACGTGCGCACAGAATGTCGTACATGTGACGCAAATCCTTGAGGCGAAGATGCCTATCCGCATCCCAATGCTGCTTGAGATTCGTAAACCCACCAATACGACGGGTGTCATTAAGCGGCGTGGTGATAACGTCCCATCCATCTACCGCTTTGGAGATATCGCCATCGTTGATGCCATACTTTTCAATGGTTTGACTGTCGATATAGGAATCGATGATTTCGCCATAGTCGTTTTCCTGATGCGGGGTATCGGTGAAATCGAAGTAGCGTCGGTAGTGGCAGAAACCGTAGTAGTCGGCATCCTCGTTTTTCCAAGCCCAGTATTGCGCGGTCAGTTCGCAGTAACGGGGATTTTTATCGGAAATATTCTCACCCTCATCGTCATGCAGCGTGCTGTCGAACCGCCTTGCGGCATGGGCCACTCCAACCTGTACAGGGAGGATGCTGTTTCCTTCAGGGAAAACAGCAGGCTTGTGTGCCGACACGAAGATTTTGATATCCGGATGCTGATGTTCTCCTGTGAGAGCCATGTGAGATATTCCGCCTTACTGAAACAAACGTCCTTTCCACAATAGAATATATGAAAGTACTGCTGAAGAAGGGCACGCTATACGTTTTTGTGCTCAAATACTTCGCACTAGTAGGATAGGACGCTTGTGAAGAACTTTTTTGACAGCCTCAAAAAGAGGTACCACTACGCGATAGTGGTATTCAAGGAACTGGTGAAAACCGATTTCCAGTTGCGTTACCAAGGATCGTTCCTCGGCATGGTGTGGTCCGTGTTGAAGCCGCTTATGTTGTTCGCTGTGATGTATGTGGTGTTCGTGAAGTTCTTGAAGTTCTCCGACGGCACCCCGACGTTCCCGATTTCGTTGTTGTGCGGTACCTGCTTGTGGAGCTTCTTCTCCGAATCCACTAGCATGGGTATGCAATCCATTGTTGGCCGCGGTGATTTGCTGCGTAAGGTTCATTTCCCGAACTACATTATTGTGGCTTCCACCACTATGGGTTCTATGATTTCTCTCGGCATCAACCTGCTCGTGGTGATCTGCTTCGGTTTCTTCGCCCATGCGCATTACACGTGGCGAGTATTGCTTGTGCCGCTCAGCATTATTCAGTTGTATTGCCTTGGTCTTGGCGTAGCTTTGCTGCTTGCTTCGCTGTTCGTGTATTTCCGTGACGTGGCTCATATTTGGGAAGTCATATTGCAGGCCATGTTCTATGCAACGCCTATCATCTACCCAATTTCCATGATTGCGGATAAGGGTTACGGCTGGGCCGCCAATATTTTGATGCTTAATCCTTCCACTCAGGTGATTATGGATATTCGTCATAATCTGCTTTCTCCGGAGTATGTGCCGACTGTGTGGAGCATGGTTGATAACAAGTTGCTTTGCTTGCTGCCGTATGCGTTGTCAGTTTTCATTCTGTGGCTGGGCATTCACGTGTTCCGTAAGTACAGTTCCAAGTTCGCGGAGGTGCTCTAAATCATGACTGAGGTTGCAATGACTGAAGAGGGAAACGTTGACGAGCGCCCTGTAGTGCTCAGGGTCGACCATGTCGCCAAAATGTTCCGTCTGCCTACAGAACAGGCTACTGGCTTGAAGATGGCCTTTCTGAATTGGACGAAAGGCATCAAAGGCTATACCGAGCAGCATGTTCTGCGTGACATCAACTTCGAAGTTCGTCAAGGTGATTTCTTCGGTATCGTCGGGCGTAACGGTTCCGGCAAGTCCACGCTGTTGAAGATTATTTCTCAGATCTATACTCCGGAACATGGTTCCGTAACGGTTAAAGGCAAGCTGGTGCCATTCATCGAGCTTGGTGTTGGATTCAATCCGGAGTTGACCGGCCGCGAGAACGTGTATCTGAACGGTGCTCTACTAGGCTTCACTCGTGCTGAAATCGACGCGATGTATGACGACATCGTTGAGTTCGCCGAGCTTGAAGATTTCATGGATCAGAAGCTCAAGAATTATTCTTCGGGCATGCAGGTGCGCCTCGCCTTCTCCGTTGCTATCAAGGCTCAAGGCGATATCCTAGTTCTCGATGAAGTTCTAGCCGTCGGCGACGAAGCATTCCAGCGTAAGTGCGACAACTTCTTCGCCGAAATCAAGAAAGATCCAACGAAGACCGTTATTCTTGTCACCCATTCCATGGATTCCGTCAAGAAGTACTGCAACAAGGCCATCCTGATCAAGGACGGCGAGATTATCGCCAGTGGTGACAAGAACGATGTTGCCGATCGTTATACTCTCGAAAATCTCAAGTCTGAGCATAAAGAGCGAAAAGAAAATCCGGAAGATGAATATTCACTAGGCTTGAGTGAGAAGGTGCCCACTTTCCGAATTCTGCCTGTTTCCCCGCAGATTTCATCCTGTGCCGAGACGTTCGAATTTGATGTCGAATATGATCTTCGTGATAGTGACGGCGGAGAATTCTACATTCCTATGTCGGTCTTGGATGTCAAGCGCGGCGGTGTGCCCTATGACTGTGGTGTCGCTTTTAAATTCAGCAATGCCGGGCATAACAAGATTCACTTTGCGTTGCCTCTGAGCATATTCAATGATGGAGATTTTAAGATTATCGCCACCATGCGCAAGATTCCGGATACGTCAAATCTGAGGAAGTTTGAGCAGCTTGCTTTTACGAGTGATGAGAACTCATGCTACTTCTCGGTTCGAAATCCAGGAACTACTAATTTCGCAGGGCTTCTTAATGACAAGGCGCTTCATATTGACTGCTTAGGAACAAGCCGTATCTGATAAGTCAATGGTGGTGTTTGCTCACTAAATGGAATGGCGGGATGCCAGCCTAGGCTGGCATCCCGCCATTCCATTCTCTTATCTACGAAACTTACGGATGACGCAGACCGAGACTATCTGCTATCTGGTTAGCCGTGGTGGAAGAAACAGCTTGTTCTCCGCCAACTACGTAAGCGGTTTTAACTTGATTCTTGTATTTTTGAACAAACTGAGCTGTAGTTCCAAAAGGATCCGCTAGCAACAGGAATCCGTTTTTCTTTCCGGCAAGCGGTCCGGCAGCCAGAGCATCAGGGAAGTTGGCGCCGGTTGCGAAGACGCTACCTTCAGCGGTCAACCCATACCGCTCTGCGCTTTTGGCGATTTCAATGCTGGTCTCATACCTAGTTGCGCCGGCAATTCTTTTTGTTGATATGCCTTGCTGCTGCAGCTGGCTGTTGACAATCCAATTTGGTATGGCGCTGGTGCCTCCGATTACAAGACCCTGTTTGATGGTTTTGTTGATGGCATCCAGTTGGGATGAAGAGAATCCTGAAGCTGAACTGCACAGGAAAATCGGCATCTTCTGCGCGTAAGCCAAGGAAGACGCGGAGAGCGCATCCGCGTAGTTATCTCCGGTTGCCATTAGCGCTGTGGAATTCCATTTTACTCCCAGCTTCTGCCCCGCCTTGAATACTGCAAGAGAGGTTTCATAACGATCTTCTCCGTAATATCTGGTGACTGTGGAGCTGTATTGATGGAGTGCGTTTTCTACATTTTTGGAAATTGCGCTTGGACCGCCGATAATGATGATTCGATTCGGCTTAAGTGAGGCAAGACGGTTAGCAGTTTGGCTGGGCAGAGAGTTAGATCCGACGAGCATAATCGTTGCAGCTAATCCTCCGGCTAAGCCTGACGCGGAGAGTGCATCAGGATAATTCTCTCCAGAAGCGATGATGACGGTTTGTCCTTGTTTTGTCTGTTCGTGTTGAACGATGGTTGCCATAGTGTCATAGCGTGTCTGTCCGGCAAGTCTCGTCAGTTTTGGATTCTCAACCCATTGTGCGTACAAGATGGTATCGCCAGCGGGAAGGGTTATTTTGGATCCAGGTGCATATGAAGTGCCGGTACCATCAGCTTTGGTGTTCCAGCTCGAGAAAGTGTAGCCTGATCGGCTGAAACCATTCTTCGCCACTGTGATCTCATCATTGTGGGATCCTGTCTGTGAAGCTACATAGCCAGAGGTCGCTCCATTGCCGTCATATTTCAAAGTGAGAGGCATGACCGTGACATCCGTGGAAAAAGCGAAAGACCCAGAAGAAACGGTTGCTTTCGCAGTTCCTACCTTCCCCGCGGTATATACGCCACTTTGGTTGGCGCTAATCACATTCGCATTGGAAGATCCCCATGTGCCCCTGAACTCATATCTTCCGGACCTGTGCTTCAGCGTTACTTTTGCGGTTTGCGTGGATCCAGACTTCATCGATGACAGGTTCCAAGTAGCCCCTTCTCGTAAATCATCGTCATCCACGTTGACTTCGAATTGCCCTAGGCCTCGCATGTTCGTCGGAGTTGAATCCGAGTATTCAGCGGCACTGCTGCGAGTTCCTGCCTCTCCAGAAAAAGTTGTTCTGTAATACTGTCCATCTCCTGCAGCGAAACCATAATACTCATAGTTTGGATTGATCAAAGTAAGATAATGCCCGACTTCAGCTCCTGTGTTTTGGACGTAGTCTTTCTTTTCTTCGGCCCATAAATCAATTGCGCCGGATATGTTGGCAGGACCCCATGCGAGTATTTCTGCCTCTGATTGGATTTTGTTATAGCTGGCTCGGAAGCAGCTCTCTCCATTAGGTCGAGTATGCGCATCCTCTGCAGAATATGCCTCAATCGCTCGTTGAATTGCGATTCGTTCCAACGCATTAGACCATTTTGGCGTTAGATATTCGTTTTCGGAGATTCCAAGTTTCTTCAGGTAATCCGATACTGAATAGTAATCGGTTTGCTTGGTCTGCCAGTTGTAGACGCCGAAAGTTACTTGTTTGTCGTTGAGCGCGTCTCGACGCCATTTCACGACTTCATTCAGTGCCGAGTTGTAGACGTCCACTTGGTTGATGAATTGTTTCGCGTATACGGTTGTTCCTGTTCCCAGTGACACTCCGGTAAGCTCTGAAGTACCGGTCGACGTGCCATCTGAATAAGACATTGTCTCGATGTCGTCTTGGACTGCGGGCGTGTCTACTGCGGTGTCAGCTGCGCTCGCCGGTTGCGCGAAACCTATGCTTGCCAACAAAGAACATGATATTATCGCGCATAATATCCGCTTCTTAGGCTTCTTCTTTTCTCTCATGATGTGCTCCTTTAGCTAGTTCATCAAAGTGTTTACCCCCTTATTTTAAGTAGGGTGTAGATTCGGATGGGTGTGTTGGCTTATGCCGTCACATCATTTGGTGGATTGGTGTTTTTGCCGAATTGCTTTAATCTGCCTGCGGATGCAGCATTTTTGACATTTGTCCTTTCAAAACCGCATTTATCTTGTCGCATATGAAGGAAAGGGGATACGGTAGGAGATGGAGTAGTGGAACAATAGTGTCTCGCTATCGCATGAGAGAAGATTACCGAGGAGCCGTTATGCTGAGTATGAACCGCACCTCCGATCATCGAATCTGAATTTCCTCAGTCCAACAATCGGGGTGCGGTTCATACAAGCACCAGACGCCCCTCCTAGTTGTGCCCTAGAAATTCATTAGGGCTTTAAAAGAATTGTCAGTCTCTACGGAACAAATCGCGAGTGAAAACCTTGCCAGATACCTTGTTAAGGTCATCATTCCAGCGATTGGCAACGATGACGGTAGACCGTTCCGTGAACGAATTAAAATCGTGCGTTACTTCGCTGCCGAAGAAGTCAGTGGCATCTAGCGTCGGCTCGTAAATCAGTACGAGGATGCCGTTTGCCTTGAACTGCTTCATAACATCCTGAATCGCGGACTGGCGGAAGTTGTCAGAACCGGATTTCATGGTCAGGCGGTAGATACCGACAATCGGATCTTTCACATCTTTGATGCGATCCATCACTTCAGAAGCAACGAATTCCTTGCGGGTGCGGTTAGCATCCACAATCGCCTCGATTAGATTCTGTGGAACCTGATCGTAATTGGCGAGTAGCTGCTTGGTGTCCTTTGGCAGGCAGTAGCCGCCATATCCGAAGCTTGGATTGTTGTAACCGTCGCCGATGCGCGGATCAAGGCAAACGCCGTCAATGATTTCGCGAGTGCTCAGTCCGCGGCTTTCAGCATAAGTGTCAAGCTCATTGAAATAAGCCACACGCAACGCAAGATACGTGTTGGCAAACAGTTTGATGGCTTCGGCCTCGGTAGTGCCCACCACCAGTTCTGGAATGCCTGTACTGCCATCATGATTGACTCGAGAGCGTTCTTCGGGGGCTGCTCCCTGAGCCAGAAGATCCACAAAAGTACGTGCGGCCTCTACGGAACGTGCGTCATCCTGCGGAGCACCGACAACAATACGGCTGGGGTGCAAGTTGTCAAACAGAGCGTGACCTTCACGAAGGAATTCCGGAGAAAACAGAATATGATCATCGTTCAAACGGTCGCGTAGCTGCTGCGTGTATCCGACAGGAATCGTAGATTTAATAATGATCCACGCTTCCGGCGCATACTTTCGTACTGCGGAAATCGCAGCTTCGACGCTGGAAGTATCAAAATAATTCTTTTTCTCGTCATAGTTCGTAGGCGTTGCAATCACTGCGAAATCAGCATCGGAATATGCTTCTTCTGGGTCAACGGTTGCATGGAAGTCCAGAGGACGCTCGCCGGAGGTGTTCTTCTCCAGAAAATCAGTAATCACAGCATCCACAATCGGACTCTTACCGTTGTTTAGAAGCTCAACTTTCTCCGGAACAATGTCCAAAGCATGAACCTCATTATGCTGAGCAAGCAGCAAAGCGACAGAAAGACCTACATATCCAGTTCCTGCAACTGCAATTTTCATAGTTACCGGCTTTCGTTATTCTCGACAAACTAGCACTATTGTAGAAACTGGCGGTGATGAGGAACACGAATCTACTGAAGCTCTACGAAATTAGTGTCTTTAAGGTAATTCTTACCGGCACTCATATCGTATTGAATGAGTTTGTAATCATGGAGTAGTGTTTTAGCCTCTTCGGAAAGATCCTTCTTACTCATACGAGCTCCAGCAGCGTTGAGATATACCGGTTCTTCAGAGCTGCCTCCCGCTGCTGAAGGAACAGACATAGCAGATATGGCTTGATGCATTTCCGTCAGGAATGCCAGATAAGGGCTCACCTTTGCGTTGAGATGTGAAGCAAGTTGAGTGGAGAAATAGTTGGATGAGGTGTATGCGGAGGACGCGTCATCAAGTTTGGTTCCAGCAGCAGAAGACGCATTATTGGACCAAATGAAGTAATCGGTTTCGTGAAGACCAAGAATATTGTCTGAATCGGAGTAGGCAGTGCTATAGATGCCGGGTAAGTGGTCCCCGTAGAAAATAACAGTGATAGGACGATTGATGTCATTGAGCTGATTAAGGAAATCTAACGTTGATTGATCTGTGTAATTAAGACCCTTAGTGTAAGTCTCAATATTGAGTCGTTCATTCTCCTGAAGATTTTCGGAAGTATCAAGTTCTTTGAACTGATTATCTGTGTATAAATCCTCCTCATAAGGCATGTGATTCTGTATAGTCACAACCTGATAGAACTTGTTGGAGTCAGAGGACTGCACCTGTTTCAACACCTGGCTATAGAACGATTCATCGGAAGAATACCAAGCCGAATCTATAGGATGAAGATCTGTGAGCTTGGGTGTTCCGTCCGTGGCGTAGAATTTAGAGAATCCGAACTTCTTATAGTTGATATCGCGGAAATACATTCCACGGTTGTATGCGTGAAAGGCTACAGAAGAGTCCTCGCCATTCTTTTCATTCCATAGCTGATTGAGGGACTGATCCCACTTTTGTCCCGGAACTAATTGCTGATAGGCGATAGATAGGGTATCGCTGTAATTCGCCATGGAAAGACCCGTGAGAGCTTGATACTCGATGTTGGCAGTACCGCCACCATAGCCGGGGGAAAGCATAAGACCGGATGTTGTTTCGCGCTTGATCTGTCGAATATTTGGCATCGGATCTTCGGCGAAACTTACGCCCGGTACTCGTGTGGGATCCGAGAAGGTTTCCGAAAGCACCATGATTACGGTGTTATCAGTCAGATTGGTTGTTCTGGACTGATTGATGGAATCAGCCTCCTTGGAGTATTTCTTTGTAATCTTGGTCATGGTTTCTTCGGAATAATCTTCGGGCTTATCCATGATCTTGGTATGTGCAAGCTGGAGGAAATTGATGGCGGGACCATTGCTGGTAGCGTCAGCAATTGGATTCCAAGGCTGGGGGCGGTCGGAAAGATTGTGGGCAAATTTTGTAGCCCAGGAATCGTCTGCTCCGAGTCCCCACACGAAGGAAAATACGAGTGCAGTACTGAGAGCGGCTGCCAAAATGCGCGTAATCGTGCCGGCAAAATTTTTAACGCTGGCAAACGGGTGTAGCCAGTGGCAGGGGATGACTGCATTTCTGCCATCAAGGAATTGCATGACGATGCAGATGGCCACAAAGCAAATAACGCCAGCTACCGCACCGTCAACTAGAGCCTGACTGGAATTTGGAATAAAGGAAGTGAGTTCTCCCGCATTGCCTCCTGTGATGAAGTTCAAATCGGCGGGAATAACAGGTTCGTTGCGGGACTCGATCTTGATGTGATTGGCGACAGCAAATACTGTCATAACTGTGCCAAAGATGGCTGAAGCAACCCAGAAACGATTGAGAATCAGCACCAGAGTAAGGTAAATAACACCCAGAACTATGAAATTCAGTAATGCTTGGTATTGATGGTCAATCCAGATCTGGCTAACGAATTTTGTCGTGCGCCCAATAACACTTTGCAAAACTCTGGTCGTATCGTCAATTTCCGAGCCTTCAGGATATTCCGGCTCGCTGTACATGCCCCACTGAAGAAAAACGACCTCAAAAGCGGTGACTAATACGAGAACAATGGCGTAGAACGAGAATGAGAAGCGATGACGTTTCTTCCAGAGGCCATACGCCTTTTTGAAGAATTTGATGATGAGTTGAATGGCTTTGAAGTTGGTGAAAGTTTGCCATGCGGTCTTTACCGCTGTGGCGGCGGTATGGACGGCGTGACCGGTAACTTTGGTTGCTTTTACAGCCGTGTGCCCTGCGGTGGAAAGCGTTTTTGCCGTGGTATGTGCGGCTCGTTTGCAAACCGAGACGACCTGATTCAAAGGCTGCTCAGCGGGTTGATGGGGCTGGAGCTCAGAAGAAGCGATTTGTTCGTTATTGTCTATTTCGGCTTTACTGACGGATCCACTGGAAACCATCTCCGGTAAACAGGGCAGGGTGCCAGCGCCTGAAATAAAGATGCTTGTGTTGTCGGAGGTGGCGTGAATTGCCGACTTCTGCGTATACAGTTTTGAACTATGGTGACTTGAAAGGGCGGATGGGGCGCAAGCGTTGCTGTCTTCGTCATTCGCAAGAGGGCGATATGTTCCACCTGCAATCGGCTGCTTAGTAAGTTTTACGTATGAAGGAACGTGAGCATGACGGTCAGGCGAAAAAATAGGCATCGTCGCATCCTTCAAAAAGATAGCCCCCTTATAATTGGAGGCTCTGTACAATTAAACCGGATACATTTTAGTGTTCAGCTGTGGACGAACGGGTATCTCGTAGATGTCTGAAAGGTAGCTGGAAGGTTAACTGTGCTACGTGGGGTATCTGCCTACAACGTAAGTGGGAAAGGGCAACAAAATGTATGCGAAATCTGAAGGGTCGTAGCGCAGGAATTGGTTGATTTGCAGACTGGGGGAGAGGCTCGATATGTGGATCTTTTTACTCAATTTGCTGCGAGCGACAGTCGACAGACGGATTTGGTGTTCAAGGTGGACGACTATATGCGCGCGCAAGTGTTGGATGCCACCAGCTGATAATGCGCCGAAAGCGTGGCTTGTATGGGGCGACGAGAAGGCGGGCGGCGGATTCGGTGCGTGGCTTGGCGCAGTTAGACCGTTGACGTGAGATGTAACGTGGTTGCCATGACAGACCATGAACGCACTATTCCGACTTCTGGACATATTGCTGCTGAACATGCCGTTCCAACTTGTGCTCGTATGAAGACCATTGCTGTTCCGGATTTTGAAGTGTTGTTTGCTGACTATAAGGGTTCCAAGCCTCAGGAAGACGAATTTGTGAAGTGCGTCGGACGGGAACGCTTATGACAGTTCGCCATGGCGATGTGACGCAGTCTGACAACTGAGATTCGGTAAGCGTCGCTTTTGAAGATGTCACGCTGCAAGCGAGTCGGCTTCACTGGAGGCGGAAGCGGGACCTGACTCATACTTGGCCTAGAGCCCGAATCTTGCCATGTAATCCAGAAGTTCTCTTCTGCCAGGACCTAAATTTAGGGTGCTCGTTTGAGTTCAATGGGTCTCTGCTTGAAAAGCCAATGATTATGCGGTCTTTACACCAAATCAAGGGTTGCGAAAGGCGCTCTCATACACCAAATCAAGGGTAACTGAGGTGCCGTTCATACACCAAATCAAGGTTTGGAGTGCGAAAAACCTGCTGAATCTGTCATAGATATCGCATCCGCCACGGGGGAAGCCGTGCAACCATTGAACTTTTCGGCTTGCGCGGGTTACGTGAATTAGTGATTCGAGACATCGCCCACGAGCGCTCCATGATGCAACCCTGCCGGTACCCTGAAATGGTGAGTAGTGAGATTTTCAAGCCGCGCAACATCATTGTGACCGGCGGATGTGGGTTTATCGGAGCCAATTTCGTGCGCTATGTGGCGCACAACCATCCTGACGTGCGCATAACCGTGCTCGACAAGCTGACGTATGCCGGAAATCCGCAGAATATCGCCGGTCTTCCGCAATCGCAAGTTGAACTCGTGCAAGGTGACATCTGCGATGCTGCACTACTGGAACGTATCGTGCCCGGTCATGACGCGATCGTGCATTTCGCGGCCGAATCGCATAACGACAACTCCATCGCCAATCCTGAACCCTTCATCACAACGAATGTGGAGGGTACGTTCCACCTGCTTGAGGCGGCGCGCAAGCATGACGTGCGATTCCATCACATCAGCACCGACGAAGTGTACGGCGACCTTACGCTCGACGATCCATGCAAATTCACCGAAAGCACGCCGTACAAGCCGTCAAGTCCGTACAGCGCGTCAAAAGCGGCATCCGACCAGCTGGTGCGTGCGTGGGTTCGCACGTACGGGCTTCGCGCCACGATTTCCAACTGTTCCAACAATTACGGGCCGTACCAGCATGTGGAAAAATTCATTCCACGCCAGATCACTTCCATCATGGAGGGCGTGCGTCCGAAACTATATGGCACAGGCGAGAACGTGCGCGACTGGATCCATACGGAAGACCACTCTTCTGCGGTGTGGAAGATTCTTACACGCGGGCGGATCGGCGAAACATACCTGATCGGCGCGGATGGTGAAATGAGCAATATTGCCGTGATGCGTATGATCCTGCGGCTTATGGGATGTGCCGAAGATGCGTTCGACTGGGTGCGTGACCGCCCCGGGCATGATCGGCGTTACGCGATTGACTCCAGCAAGCTGCGTGCCGAACTTGGATGGAAGCCTGTGCGCACCGATTTCGAAGCCGGTTTGCAAGCGACCATCGCTTGGTATGCTGCCAACCGCGCCTGGTGGGAGCCCGCCAAAGCCGCCACCGAAGCCCGCTACCGCGCCCAAGGCCAGTAAAGCGCGTCGGACTGGAGCGTTTGTGACGGTGCGTCATGGTGGATACGGCGCAGCCTGGCAACTGGGTTCGGCAAGTGGCGATTGGGGAATAACGTGCTGCAAGTAGCCGATTTCGTCAGGAAATGCCTCCGGTCGGACTGTCGAATCTGCCATATATAAGCCAGATACGGTGCGAAAGCGCTTGTACAGGGGTGAAGTCGTCCAAAACGTAACTTTGACCCCGTTAATAAGCTCTTTCGGGTTTTTGGAAGGGGTATCGATTTGCGGTATGGGCGGTTATCGGGTTGTGAAAACGTTGCGAAAGTCATCTTTAACGAGGTCAAAGTTGTTTGAAAACGCAACTTGGCCCCGTTGAACGCAGGGGTGGCGGAGCTAGGGGCGGCGCCCTGTCGGCTCGTCTGGCTCGGACGGCTTACTTGGCGGACTCGAGTTTGAGTTCCTGGCTGGCGATCACCGACTTGGCGGCCGCGTCGAGTTCGTTGGTGATGTTGCGCAGGTTGTCGGCGTACGTGCGAATATCGTCTGTCGCCTTGGTGAAGTCGCTGGCATTGCCGTTCGCGGGGCATGTTGGCGCGTTTTCCACGGCTTCGGCCAGCGTGATCGCATCCTTCAGGGTTTCCAGCGTGGTGCCGTCGGCCACGTCGTCCACGGTGAGTTTTGCCGCATCTTCGGCTTCTTTCTGAGCCTCTTCGAAGTTTTGCTGATGCGTGGCGAGCGCCTTCGCGTTCAACGTGCAGGTGTCGCTGGCGGCTTGCGTCATTTCGCGCTTATTGGCGACTGCGATGATGGCAACGGCTGCGAGCGCAATGGCAACTACTGCTATCACGGCGACGATGGCGATGGTCTTGCGCTGTTTCGCATTGTTTTTCTGTGCTGTTGGCTGCATTGGGGTTCCTCTCTTCTCTGTGGCTTTCGTATTAAGCAAAACGTTGCGAGTATACAAAAACATTTCTGAGAAACGATTTACCACTGGAAATAATGTGGATTATTTTGCTATGAAAGGAATTTGTTTGTGGATGGGGGTGCTGGGCGCGTCAGGAGTGCGTGGCATTTATGCTGGAAGGAGAAACGTTTTAAGGGGTTTGAATGGCGTATCGTGCGACGTTGAAGGATGTGGCCGCTGCTGCGGGGGTGTCTGTGACGACGGTTTCGCTGGTGTTGAATAATCGGCCGGCTCGCGTGTCTGAGGAGAAGCGTAAGGCCATTGCCGACGCGGCGAAGAAGCTGAATTATGTGCCGAATCAGAGCGCGCGTAGCTTGGTGACCAAGCAGTCCCAGCTGGTTGCGCTGATCGTGCCTGATATTGAGAATTTGTTTTTCGCGGCGCTTGCCAAGTGTGTGGAGGATGAGTGCGCCGCGCAGGGGTATTCGCTGATTGTGGCCAATTCCGATGATTCGCGTGCTGCGGAGCATGAGTTGTTGCAGCGTCTTCCTGCCCGTGGGGTGGATGGGGTGATGTTGATCCCGGCGCGTGAGTCGTGTGTTGGGAGTGCTGTTGAGCAGCTGTGTGAGGATGTGGCGCTTGTGTCGTGCCCGGTGGTGCTGATCGACCGTTTGACGCAGTGCGGCTGGTGCGATGCCGTCGGTTTTGACAACTATCTTGGTGGTCGTTTGGCTGCCCAGTATCTGTTGGAAGGTGGTCATACTCGTATTGGCATTGTCACCGGCGATATTGCGGAGTCGAGTGCCGCGGAGCGTCGTCGTGGTTTTGTGGATGCCATCGAGCAGTCGGGGAAGCATTTTGATTCTTCGCTGTGTGTTGAGGGTGATTACCGTTTCGATAGCGGCTATCGTGCCGCGAATCAGATCATCGATGGCGGGGCGACGGCCGTGTTCTGCTGCAACGATGTGATGGCGCTTGGCTTCCGTCAGCGTATGGCGGAGCGTGGGTTGCATGTTACTGAGGATATGCAGGTGATTGGTTACGACAATATTCTCAAACGATTCGGTCTTGGTTGGCGTATGACCACCGTTGAGCAGAGCGTGACTGATTTGGCCGCCGCTTGTTGGGGTATGTTGCGTAAGCGGATTGATGTTGCGGTTCGTGCCAAGTCCGGTACGGAATCAGGGGATGCCCGTCCGTGGCTTTCCGATCCGCAGGTTGAAGTGCTTACGCCGAAACTGGTGCAGGCGGCCTGCGCGTAAACCGCCATTTTTAGATGCTGCAGACTGGTGCAAAACGGGTGGTGCAGATCAATCTCGGTATGTGGTGACGTAGGCATCTCCAATATGCTGTAATCGTTGGAAATACAGGCAACACGCCGTGTATAGGGGAAGAATTTGCGTTCTTGATAAAACGCTTTATCATAAATCTTGTCAACACAACACAATCGAGAATGCGCTCGATGTATAACTGACGACGCACCCGTATGGTGGCGGACCGTCGTCAGGCCGTCAAAGAGGAAAGGCACACACATGAAAAAGATGATTCTTGATCTTGATACCGGCGTTGATGACGCGCTTGCCATTTCGTATGCTCTGGGAAGCCCGGAGATTGAACTGATCGGCATCACCGGCACCTACGGCAACGTGCTCGTCGAGCAGGGTGTACGCAACGCGCTGGCTGTGACCGACCTGCTCGGCCACCCGGAAGTCAAGGTCTATCAAGGCCTGCCGCACTCCAGTACCGCCGATCACTTCGAAGTACTGCCGATCTCCGCATTCATCCACGGCGACAACGGCATCGGCGACGTGGAAATCCCCGATTCCAACCGTTCCGTCGAAACCGAATCTGCGGTCGACTTCATCATCGACGCAGTGAAGACTTATGGCAAGGATCTCGTCTACGTGCCGACCGGCCCGATGACCAACATCGAAGCCGCATTGAAGAAAGCACCGGAAATCAAGGATGAAATCGGCCAAATCGTGCTTATGGGCGGCGCACTGACCGTACCCGGCAACTGCAACGCCTGCATGGAAGCCAACATTTCGCAGGATCCGGAAGCCGCCGACTACCTGTTCCGTTCCGGGGCGCCGACCACCATGATCGGTCTCGACGTAACCCTGCAGACCCTGCTCACCTACAAGGAAACCCAGCAGTGGCGCGACCTCGGCACCAAGGCCGGCAGGTTCCTGGCCGACATGACCGACTTCTACATCAAGGCTTACGAAACCACGTCCCCGCATCTGGGCGGCTGCGGCCTGCACGATCCGCTCGCCGTTGGCGTGGCAGTGGACCCGACCCTCGTCACCACCCTCGACATCAATATGAAGGTCGACGTGGAAGGCCCGACCCGCGGACGTACCATCGGCGACGAAACCCGCCTGAATGACCCGGCCAAGACCATGAAGGTTGCCGTCGGCGTCGACGTGCCGCGCTTCCTGAACGAATTCATGACCCGCATCTCCGGCCTCGCAGCCAAGGCTGAATAAGCGTAACCGGCCAAGCAATCGCGTATCGCATATCGCGTATCGCATATCGCGCAATTCGAGAGAATCAAGGATTTTTATTATGTCTAACAACACAACCGACGTGACCGGCACCGCATCCGCCGATCCGTTCGATGATCCGGTGACCAGCAACAAGATGGCCATCCGCGCCCTGATCCCGCTGCTGATCACCTTCGTGCTCGGCACCCTGTGCCTGCAGGGCTTCAACCTGGTGTTCCAGCAGGTCGGCACCGACGTCGGCGCACCGAACCAGGCGTCCCTGATCACCGCATTTCCGAGCATCGTGCTCGGCATCGTGTGCTTCATCTACGGTTCCCTGGGCGATTTCGTCTCCCTGCGTAAGCTTGTGACCGTCGGTCTCGTGACGCTGTTCGTCGGCTCCATCTTCGGTTTCGTGGCAAACTACTTCTTCGCCGCAAACCTGTGGACCGTGATCATCGCACGCGTGCTGCAGACCGCAGGCGAACAGGTGGCAGGTTCCGCCTTCCTGGTGGTGGCCACCAAGTACCTGCGTAACGATTTGAAGGTCATCTTCTTCGGTCTGTTCACCGCCGCATACCAGCTTTCCGCATCCATCGGCGTGTTCGCAGCCGGCATGCTCAGCTCCATCGCATGGCAGTTCCTGTTCCTGATCCCGTCCGTCACCATCCTGTTCCTGCCGATCCTGCTCAAGACCCTGCCGTCCAAGAGCGGCAACGGCCAGAAGGTCGACGCATTCGGCTTCGTGATCTTCGGCTTCGCCACCGCATTCCTCACCCTGTTCTTCTCGTACATGGCATGGTGGATGCTCGTGGTCTCCCTGCTGCTGTTCGTGGCATTCGCCTTCTACATCAACAAGGCCTCCAACCCGTTCATCACCCCGGCATTCTTCAAGAACACCCGCTGGCTGCGCGCCATCTGCCTGATCCTCATGTTCTACTTCGTGAACTACGCACTGAGCCCGATCTTCAACGCCATCGGCACCAACATCTACGGCATGACCACCACCCAGGTCTCCCTGCACATTGTGTGGGCCTTCGTGGTCGCCGCCGTGGTGGGCACCTGCTCCGGCATGATCATCCGCAAGATCGGAATCAAGGCCGGCATCGTGACCGCAGGCACCCTCATGTTCCTCGGCTGGACCGGTGCGGCATTCTGCGTGAACTCCGGTTTCGTGGTGCTGACCCTGTGCGCATGTGTGTTCTACGCAGGCTGCGGCCTCATGTACTCCCCGGTGGTCTCCACCGTGCTGGGCACCATTGAAAAGGACGAATCCGGCCGTGGCGTCGGCATGAACGATCTGGCCATGAACGTTTCCCCGTCCATCGGCATCGCCATCATCGGCAGCCTGCTCGGCTCCAACGCCCTCGCAGGCGGCTCCATCACCGGCGCAACCGGCACTGCCGCCAACTATGCCAACCTGCTGCTGGTCGCCGCCGGTACCGCACTGCTTGGCCTGATCGTGTTCTTCGTCTTCAAGAAGAAGATCTACGAAGGCAACCATGCGCTGGAAACCGAGGAATCGGCAAAGTAATCGCACATTACATCCTCAATATAGTAAAAATGGGGATTTGCGATAATTGCGATTACTGAACAACACTATTTCGCAAATCTCCATTTTCATAAATCTTCTTTTGATGTAAGGAAGGTAAAGATGAGCGCGACTGAAGTTCTCTCCGCATTGGACCGCATCCACGGCACAGTGTCCGTAATCGGCTCGATGAACGCGGACTACACCGTCACCGCACAGCGTCTGCCAGGGCCGGGGGAGACCATCACCGGCGGTCCGCTGCAGCTGCTGCCGGGCGGAAAATCCGGCAACCAGGCGGCCGCCGCAGCGCGCATCGGCGCAACCGTGCAGATGTTCGGCGCGGTCGGCTCCGATTCCAACGCCGACTTCCTACTCGGCGCTCTGGGCGAGGCGGGCGTGAACACCACGCATGTTCGCCGCGTGCTCGGACCATCCGGCACAACCGTGATTACCGTGGACGCAACCGGCGAAAACACCATCGTGTACTCGCCGGGATCGAACGCACAGGTCACCGTGGATTATGTGGAATCCGTGCGCGATGCGCTGGCACGGTCTTCCGTACTTGGCCTGTGCTTGGAAAGCCCGATCGAAACGGTGACGGCCGCCGCGCGCATGTGCCATGAAGCGGGCGTGAAAGTGCTGCTCAACGATTCGCCGTTCACCCCGTCGCTGCCGGCCGAACTGGTGGAAGCATCCGATATTCTGCTCGTCAACGAGCATGAGATGGTGCAGCTGCTCGGCATTGACGAGCCGGAAAACGACGATTGGGACGGTTTCGATTGGAATCATGCGCTGGAAGCAATGCGTGGATTCGGTTTCGAACAGGCGATCGTGACGCTCGGCGGCGATGGTTCCGTGGTATTGGATTCCACTTCGGCAACGCCGATCCAGCGCATTGCCCCCGTGCGTGTGAACGCGGTGGACACCACCGGCTGCGGCGACTCCTTCATGGGCACGGTGCTGGCCGGTCTTGCCTCGGACATGGCGCTTTCCGAAGCGGCCGAGCTTGCCTCGTATGTTTCGGCATACGCCGCCACAGGGTATGGTGCGCAGGCCTCCTACGGCAATGCCGCGCAAATCCGCGAAGCATTCGCCAAATAACGGAAGCGAGGATGCCTATCGGACGCTAGCCAGATTTCTCTTTTCTCTCTTGATACGCGGGGTGCGCATCCTACCGACGTAGGATGCGGCACCCCGTTTTTGGGAAGATCTGACATTAAAAAACTCGCCGACCGGATGGGGGCGAGTTTTTGTTACGTTGAAAAGATTGCGCGAATCAGGCGTAGATATTGCGGGGACGCATGTCTTCGGGCAGGCCGTTGAGCAGCGTGGAAACGGATCCGGATTCGAACACGGAACGGATGCCGGCGGCCAACAGCGGAGCCACGGACAGCACGGTCATGTTCGGCAAGCGCTTCTCTTCCGGAACGGGCACGGTGTCGGTGAGCACGATTTCCTTGGCACCGCAATTTCTCAGGCGTTCCACGGCCGGGCCGGACAGCAGGCCATGCGTGGCAACCAGCGTCACGGACTTCGCACCAGCGTTGTTCAGTGTGCGCACGGCCTCGCAGATGGTGCCCGCGGTGTCGATCATGTCGTCGACCACCACGCAGTCGTGACCTTCGACCTCGCCGATAATGCCATGCGCTTCGGCATGGTTCGGGCGGGTGGTGTCACGGGTCTTGTGAATGAACGCGAGCGGCAGATTGCCCAGCTTCGCGGCCCACTGTTCGGAAACCTTGATGCGGCCGGCATCCGGAGACACGATGGTGGTGTTCTCAAGCGGCATGTTGTTGCGCACGTAGTCAAGCAGCACCGGAGTGGCGGTGAGATGGTCGACCGGTCCATCGAAGAAACCCTGCTCCTGGGCGGCATGCAGATCGACCGTCATAATACGGTCGGCGCCGGCTGCGCGGAACAGGTCGAAAATCAGTCGGGCGGTGATGGGCTCGCGGCCCTGATGCTTCTTATCCTGGCGCGAATAGCCAAGGAACGGCGCGACCACGGTAATGGAACGGGCGGAAGCGCGCTTCATGGCGTCAACCATAATGAGCTGCTCCATAATCCACTTGTTGATCGGCTCGGTGTGCGCCTGCATCACGAACGCATCGGCGCCACGCACCGGCTCGGTGTAACGCACATACATCTCGCCGTTGGCGAAATCGTAAGCCGTGGTCTCAAGTACGTCGATTCCCAGGTATTTCGCGGTTTCATGGGCCTGCTCAGGGTACGCACGACCCGTCACCAAAGCCAATTTCTTATCCGGGGTGCCTTCGAGAATCGCCGACATGCTTCGCCTTCCACAAATCTAGAGTCGCGTAAATACGGTACCAACCGTACAAAAATAGCCGTATTCAATATAACAATGCGGGTGCCCATGACGCGCCTGCACCACAGAACGTGCGCATGATGTTGCAGAACGTGCGCAATTGCCGCTCGTCCAGCAGAAGGGCTATGCTGAACAGGTTGTCTGAACTGTATCTTTATACCTTTCATATATAGATGCGTGAAGGCAGTACGCATACACACTCCTGCCATGGAAGGTCCATGGCCGATAGTCCGAAGGAGGTGGGTGATGTCTGCGCATAAGTACGAACTGATGTTCATTGCCGATCCTGAGCTGGATGAGCGCGGTCTGAAGAAGTTGACCGAGCAGTATCTGGAAACTGTCACCAAGGAAGGCGGTGCTGTCGAGAACATCGACATCTGGGGCCGTCGCAAGCTTGCCTACGAGATCGCTGGCAAGACCGAAGGCAATTACGTTGTGGTCAACTACTCCGCTGAGCCGGCCACCAGCGACGAACTCGATCGTCTGCTGAACCTGAACGAATCCGTCATCCGTACGAAGATTCTTCGCAAGTAAGTAATTCCAAGCTTTTCAAGCTGCAAAGTAAGTAGGTAACGATGGCAGGCGAAACGATTATCACTGTGGTGGGTAACCTCACGGCTGATCCCGAAATCCGTACGGTTGGCAACGGCTCGTCCGTGGCCAGCTTCACCATTGCCTCCACTCCGCGCACCTGGAACCGTAATACGGGCCAGTTTGAAGATGGTCAGGCTTTGTTCATGCGCTGCTCCGCGTGGCGCGACATGGCCGAGCATTGCGCGCAGAGCCTGAGCAAGGGCATGCGTGTGATCGCGCAGGGTCGTTTGCAGCAGCGTTCCTATCAGGCGAACGATGGTTCCCAGCGCACGGTTATTGAGCTTCAGGTCGATGAGATCGGTCCGTCCCTGCGCTATGCGACCGCCCAGGTCACCCGAACCTCCAGTGCCAACGGTGGTAATTTTGCCGGCAATCGTGGCGGCAATGCTTTCGCTGGCGGCAACGGCGGGTTCAACAACGGTGGCTTCGCCGGCAATGCCGGTGGCTATCAGGGCGGTGCCGGGTATTCCGGTGGCGCTGGCTATCAGGGTGGGGCTACCGCTCCAGCCAATGCCGCGCCCGCCGTGCAGCCTGCTCCGGCATCGGATCCGTGGGGCAATTCGGATAATTCCGGTTCCTCATCGTTCGGTTCCTTTGGCTCCTCCGAATTTGGTGGAAGCAGCGACGAACCGGAATTCTGATCCGACCCGGATCGCAGCTTAAAAGAAAAGCAATTTCCAGATTTTAAGGAGAACATCAAGATGTCACGCAAGAGGCCGCAGCCGCCGGTCAAGCCGTTTAAGAAGAAGCCGAATCCACTGAAGGCCGCCAAGGTCACCGAGATCGATTACAAGGACGTTGCCCTGCTGCGCAAGTTCATCTCCGATCGCGGCAAGATTCGTTCCCGTCGTATCACCGGTGTTTCCGTGCAGGAACAGCGCGAGCTCGCCAAGGCTATCAAGAACGCCCGCGAGATGGCTCTGCTGCCGTACGCCACTTCCGGTCGCTGATCTGAGAGAGGTTTGAACAATGGCTGAAGCTAAGGTTATTCTTACCAAGTCCGTCAATCACCTGGGTCACCCGGGCGACGTCGTGACCGTCAAGGCCGGTTACGCTCGTAACTACCTGATTCCGCAGGGCCTCGGCTTTGCTTGGTCCAAGAACGCTGCCGCCCAGATCGAGGCCATGAAGCGCGCTCGTCTGGCCAAGGCCGTCGCCACCCGCGAAGAGGCTGTTGCCGCCAAGGAACTCATCGAGGGTTCCGTCGTCGAAATCGCCGCCAAGGTCTCCGAGTCCGGCAAGCTGTTCGGTGGCATCTCCGCCGACAAGATCGCCATCGCGCTGTCTTCCAAGGCTGCCGTCAACCCGAAGAACATCACCGTGGATCCGATCAAGACCACCGGCGAGTTCGCTGCGACCGTCGCTCTGCACCCGGAAATCTCCGCTTCCTTCACCGTGAAGGTTGTCGCTGAGTGATTCGGCCCCATTCGCTATGGCTGCATTCATTGCGGTTACGGCGAATGACTTCAGACTGAGATACGTCTGAGCTTAAGCATGGAAAATCCCCCTGCACCAGCTGAAAACAGCTATGCAGGGGGATTTTCATATTTGATCAGTTGTAGCCACCGTCATCAAGCGTGACCGTGACCTTACCATCCTTGATAGCGAACGATCCGCTCGCATTGAACGTCGTACTATCATCATCCGGATCCCAAGAATCGCCGTCTTTCACCTCGTATGTGCACTTTGCCTTACCGGTTTTAGTATCAAAAGCGCCATAATCAAGGTCGACTTCGTCGATTTTCGGATAGACGCTGATCGACCACGCGAAATTACGGTAATTATCCTCATCCCATACGCGGAAGCCGAACGGGCAGTTTTCCGGCGCATAGTCGGTGGATTCCGCGCACTTGTCGAGCGCGTTGTTCACGGCGGTGCTTAATGCATCCTTGAACTTGCTGGTGGTCGTCACCTTCAGCGTGGTCGGCGAATCGCTGTCTTCGTTCGTGCGGAATACCACCGTTTCGCTGACGATATAATCCGTGCTCGTAACGGAAATGTTGTACGTGCCCGGGTATACGCGCAACTGCCATTCGCCGGAATCCGTCTTCTCCGCGTTTTTGGCTGTGACCGCAACCTTGTTGACCGTCAACGATTCCACACTGCTTGGCACGGAAACATTGATGGACTTGATCAGTGGCGTGGTGATTTGCCAGTTCGGGAAAATCAGGAATTTGTTGCCGGATTTGTGCATCGTGAGTTCCTCATCGACGGTTTCGCCGTTCAACGAGTAGCTGATTGATGCGGTGGTTGTGCCATTGCCGGATTTCACGCCATTGACATGCGCATTCGAAATGGTCGCGTTATCGGTCTTGGCGACGCTGTTGGAAAGCAGCTTGCGTTGGTTTTTACCCACTTGAGGATCGGCAATGTCGTTAGCCTTGTCGTAATCGCCGCTGGCGATTGCCGACACATAGCTTTCCGCCATGGATTTCGCGCTGAAGACGGTCGAATTGAGCACACCATAGACAATGCCCAATACGATCAGTGCACCGGCGACGATGCAGCCGATCAGGATCGTCTTCTTAGTTTTTGGGTCGAGTGGCTTTCCTTCACCCTGTGGAACGGCCGGCATCGGAATGTCGGCCGGAGATTGTGGCATGGGAGGAACCGAAGCCGTTGACTGCGGTACTGGTGGAACCGAAGCAGCTGGCGCTGGGATTGGCGTGGTTGGCATTGGAACAGCGGGCATCGCTTGCGTAGGAGCGGTCTGCGCGGCTGGTGACGTTGCTGGCGCGGACGGATTGGCGTACTGCGCGTTGTATTGCGCGTTGTATTGCGCGGTCTGCGTGGTCTGCGCGGAAGCTGCGGTCCTGGCTGCCTTCGGTTGGCCGAAATGCGGATCGCAAGCCTTGACGTAATCGACGACGTTCTGCGGAGTCTGCTGTACGGTACCGCCAACAAGAATCTTCCACAATCCCGGCGTCGACGCAACCAACGTCGGACCAAACGTCATCGCAATCACTTCAACGAGGAAAGCCCAGACGCCGGCGACGATGAAATACCACATTGGCACCATCGTCGAAACCGTATTCGAGCTGTATCCGGCAAGGAAATTCGTGCACAGGAATTCCGCGACAAGCCAGAACACCATCACGGCGACAGGAGCCTTCCATGTGTTCTCCCACTTCGCATAATACGGGTCATACATGTTGCGGGCCGTCTCACGAAGCGCAATGTAAATCGTTGCAATGATGAAAAGCACGAAGCAAATCCACAGTGCCCAAGCGTATTGGGTGACGCTGGCGACATTGAACAGGGAAAGCGTGTAGGAGGATTGCCCGGAAACCGAAGCCGTGACACCACCGAACGAAGATACGGAAAACAGTACGAACGGTACGGCAGGCAATAGCAGCGGAATCAGCAGTATGCCGGCCAGTGCGCTCGCTGTGGATTTCAGTGGAACGGAGATGGACGGTTTTGCCCTCAGTGCGGCGCCGCGCAATTGCAGGATGGCCATGCGGCTGCGGGAATTCCTTCCGTGTGTCCGCAGTGCGGCGTTGCCGTCACCGCAGATATGCGATTCTGTGGTTCCTGCGGTTTTCCGTTGGGGACACAAGGTGCTCAGCCGGCTGAGACCACTCAAATCGATGTTCCGCCGGCAACGGCCGCATATCCTCCGGTTCCCATGCCCGCGCCATCAAGCCTGCAGCTAGACATGCAGTCCGGAACGCAATCTGATCCGCAAGCCAATGATTGCAAGAACCGCAAGAAGCCAATCATCATCGCAATTATTGTAATTATTGCGGTGATAGCGTTAATCGCGGGATTTGTTGTATGGAAATCAACCAATCATAATAGCGGTGACGATTCGGCGCAAAACGGTTCTTCGACGGCGCAAAACGCGGATGAGCAATCCAACAAAACCAAGCAGAACGATGCGGCCAAGCAAACCAAGGATTGCGCGACAACGCCCGACGCGGGCTTGGAGAGTGTCGAGAAAAACGGAACCACGATGATTGCGACCGTCGCGTTCTCTGCACACGCCTGCGGTGACACCGCGTGGAAAGGCGAGGACGTCACAATCTCCATCAAGGATTCCAGCAATGAGGTGATCGCGTCCGCGGTGTACGACTTCGCATCCGATCCGATGCAGTTCACAAGCGGCACAGCGACGCTCGAGCTGGCGTACGCGATAGGGCAGTACTGGCGTGCGTCCGACCAGATCGAAACCAAGTCGACCAGCATGGTGGTGCAGAAGGGTGCGACGCCGAACGGTAATGCGGTTGCGAGTGTGGGAGACGCAAGGGGTGGTGCGAACATTGCCGACTCCGATGCGGAACGCTATGCGCAGCTGGCGTTGAGCTGGCAGCTGTCTCATGACCGGTCGGCGGTTTCCGGACTGTACGACATTCCGACAACGCAGCTGTTCAGTCGTAAATACGGTATGGAAGTCGACGGCAAAACCCAGCAATACCGCGATATTTACGCGCAGTATCTTACATTGCGCGCTTCATGGCCGAAGGCGGTGTTGGCGTGGGCCGCGGACTACAGCTACTACACGCGGTATGGGCATGAGGCCGATTATTACGTGCTTCTTTCCGGGGAGGAGTTCGGTTCGGTGGCTGATGCGCGTGCATGGTGTTCGGACAATGGATTCGGGGAGAATGATTGCATGGCCGTGCAAATAAATTAGCGAAATGAATTGGCGGAAGTGTTTGGGGTGATTGGATTACGCGGAACGACAGTTGTGAAGAAATTGTGATTTCCTGCCTTGGCTGTGCTGTTTAGATAGGGAACATGATGGCTGGATCGCATTTTTCTGTAATTTATGCAATATGCTGAAATCGTTGAAAAATAGCGGTTCTACAATCGCGACACGCCGAGAGTTGCGTTCTTCTTGATTCTGAGTATATTTACTTCTCGTGCTCAGCGAGAACAAAACCTCGCAAGACCAACGCCCCTTTAGCTCAGTTGGTTAGAGCAGCTGACTCTTAATCAGCGTGTCCAGGGTTCGAATCCCTGAGGGGGCACAGACAAAACCTTGGAACTCCGGTTCCAAGGTTTTTTGTTTTCTGATGCTCGCATGTCTACTCCCACATCCACTGCAGTTTGCGTAGAAACTGTTTCTCGGGCCTATCCTCCTCGTACTCCGCATCCGTACTATCGGCAAGGTTCTCCAGCGTCCTGATTCCTCCAGTCAGTGGAGGAATCTTCCCGTTTGTAAGCATCCCAGAGTCCGAAAACATCTAATCGGTGGAGGGATCTTCCCGGAAGTGGGCCTTTCAGCGGGCGAAACATCCAGTCGGTGGGGGAAGCTTCCCGCTGGCGCACGCTTCAGCATCTTGATTCCTCCAGTGACTGGGGGGAATCTACCCGGAAGCAAGCCTTCCAGCGGGCGAAACATCCAGTCGGTGGAGGAATCCACCCATCGACTGGCGTCTCAGCGTCCTGATTCTTCCAGCCGGTGGGGAAATCTACCCGATGGCGCACGCTTCGGAGTCCTGATTCCTCCAGTGACTGGGGGAATTTACCCGGAAAGCAAGCCTTTCAGCGGGCAAAACATCCAGCGGGTGGAGGAAATGGGATGCTAAGGAAAAGGCTTTGCGATGAATTCCCGTGGATGGACTTACGTACCGGCCCTACTGGCTTCCCGCGACGGACTCACTATGGCTCCCGCACGTCGGCCGACGCCTCATCACTCCATGAAGACACGCGTTCCAGGTTCAATCCCCCCGGTGCGTCCACCCTGGTAATAACTTCCGAGGGTATAGGCAATAACTTTGGTTCCTACATGCTCAAAGGCCCACGTGCGGTCCGATCATCGATTTGCTTCTTTGTCTGAGAATAATGACGTGTTACTCTGATTGCAGAAGACAAGATCGTGGGCACTCTTGGCAAGGGCAGGTCGACAGGCTCCAACGCGCAGTACGACATCTCTAATCTTCATTTCTACAGGGATGGCGAAGACATCGGTATTGCAGAGTTCTTCGGAGTGGATTCATCATCTATAGATAAAGCCAGCACCATGGTTGTGGCCACGCTGACCACACCGAAGAAGGCTGCGAAAGGCAATCTCATTGGCACATGGGGATTCTCTGCCAAGGCGGCAGTACTGACGATAATGGTGGAACTGGCGAAACCGCGGTTTGCCGAATCAAACTACGAGTGCAATATCCAACATATGAAACCAGCGCTATGACGTCATACCTAGTGGCATACTGACTTCCAGTGCGGGGAGTAGTGTTGGACGCTGTTGTCCGCCGAGAGCGGAATCGACATCAATCTGATTCTTATTGAGAAGAAGCAATAGAGGAAACAGCAGTGGAATACTCGACTTTTGTCAAACTTGCGGCCGAATTCTTCGGTACCGCCATTCTGATGATCTTCGGCAACGGCGCTGTCGCGAACGTTGAACTGAAGAACACCAAGGGCCACCATGCGGGCTGGCTGAACATCGCCATGGGCTACGGCTTCGGCGTGATGATCCCGGTGCTCATGTTCGGTGCCGTCTCCGGCGCGCACATCAACCCGGCCATGACCATCGCCCAGGCTGTGAACGGCCTGTTCGACTGGAGCCTCGTGCTGCCGTACATCATCGCCCAGCTGCTTGGTGCCGCCGCAGGTCAGCTCGTGGTGTACATCACCTACTACCCGCACTATAAGGACACCGAAAACGCCAACGCCATCCTCGGCACCTTCTGCACCACCGACGCCCACAACGACCGCATCAACTACTTCGTCAACGAGTTCTTCGGCACCCTCGTGCTCGTGTTCGGCGCCCTGTGCTGCCTGTCCATGCCGTGGGGCGAAGCGGACCACGCTGCCGCTTCCATCGTGGTCGGCTTCATTGTGTGGGGTCTCGTGACTTCCATGGGCGGCCCGACCGGTCCTGGCCTGAACCCGGCCCGTGATCTCATGCCGCGACTGCTGCACGCCATCCTGCCGATCCCGTCCAAGGGCTCCTCCCGCTGGGGCGAGGCTTGGATTCCGGTTGTCGCCCCGATTCTGGGCGCTATCGTGGGTGCGTTCGTGTTCAAGTTGTTCGCCTGATCGCATTCAATCATTCGTGACTTGTTTGCCTGACCGTCGCATAAGTTGCGTTTGATATATGAGAACTGTTGCATAAAGCCTGTTTTCCTCGGAAAATTTCCGGTACGGGGGAAGCAGGCTTTTTGCATGCCTACTGTTGGCTGGTAGTGTTGCCGCGGAAGAGATATGCTGCCACCTGCGTGACGGCAGGGTTATAAGGAGGCCGGATTGAAGCGAATTCGTACCATTCTGCGTGCGCTCGATCCGAAAGCGGCCGCCACCATGAGCCGACGGGAACGGACGGAAGCGTTCCGCATCCGCAGAAGCGTCGTGGCTTGGATTCTTGCATTATGCGTCATCGTGTCATGTACGTCGTGCAGCGTGCATGCCGTGCTGGTCAACGCGGTACTGAACGGACATGCGAAAACGGCGCAGATCGGCAATTCCGGAACACATTCAGAAAAAACGGATCAATCCGCGAAATCCGAAAAGAAATCGCAACAATCAGAGAAGAAAACCTAGGAATCGTCGGAAACGAAAGACGCAAAGGCCTCAGCGGAGGAAACGGCGGAACCGCAGGAAGACGCCGTCACCAAAGCGCTTCGCGAGCAGTCGGCCGCGCTGATGGACGATCAGAAAAGCGAAATACTTGCGAAAGCGCAGCAAACGGCGCAAAACAGCGGATATGGCATGGTGCAATATCATTACTGTGTGGTCACCAATGGTGAAGTCGGATCAGTCGAAGATTTTTCGAATGCCGTGTTTCGTATTCTGAACAGCGAACATGGATGGGCGCGCAGGCGCGATTTTCGAACCTTCTACGAACGGCAATTGCGATTTCAATATCGTGCTCGTCTAAGCGTCGACCTTGCCGACGTTCTCGTCGGTATGTTCGGAGCAATACAGCTGCCGTGTGGGCAACAATGTGATTATCAACGATGATCGTTGGAATTCCGGCACGGACGTGTGGATGCCGGGAGGCGGCGACTTGGCGCGATATCGCACGATGGTGATCAATCATGAGGTCGGGCACCGGTTGGGGCATATCGACAATGAGATGACGTGCGCGGGGGCTGGCCAAGCGGCACCGCTTATGCAGGAGCAGCCCATATTTTTGGATGGCTGTGCGATCAACGAATATCCGCTTGATTCGGAATTATGGATTGGCTGAACGCGATTGCGGAATAGAGCTGCAGAATAAAACTGCAGAATAGGGCCTACAGTCCGAAATATGCGTTGAACTCGCCTTGATCGAGCGTGCGGTCTGACGTGTTGGTGCGAACGGCATCCCAACTGAATACGCCAAGCGCTTCGTCGGCGCTCATAGGCTGCGGTTTGGTGTGTTTCAGGTTTCCCTGCAATCCGAGCAGCCATGCGCAATAGCCGATGATCTGTTGCGCGGTGGCGCCGTGTGCCGTGAGTATGCCGAGATCGAGCGAGCGCTCGCGTTTGGCAAGGCGTTGGCCGGCTGCGTTGTCGATGAGGGGCAGATGCGCGTATGAGATGGTCACATCGTCAGGTTTATTGGAACCGTCGGCAGGATGGAAGGGCTGTGTCGGTTCGGAAGGCTTGAATCCCGCGTGATAAGGGCTTTGCGAATGTAGATTTGCAAAGCGTTGGAGCGAAGCAGATCACGGCCGCGCACAATGTCGGTGATGCCCATGTCGAGGTCGTCCACGGTGACGGCCAGCTGGTAGGAGTAGATGCCGTCCGAGCGGCGCACGATGATGTCGCCGATGTCGTGGGCGAGGTTGTATTGCTGGGTGCCGAATACTTCGTCGTGGAAGGTGATGGTGGTGTCGGCGGTGGCGATGCGCATCGAGTGGCGGTCGTTGTTGGCGAGGCGTTGTTTCGCACGCTGCGGTTCGCTGGCGATGAGGCGTCGGCATGTTCCTGGGTACACGGTGAAACGATCGCCTTCCTGTGGTGCAGAGGCGGCGCGGATGTCGGCGCGCGAGCAGAAGCAGGGGTAGATGAGCGGTGTTGCCTCAGAGGTGGCTGCTTCGTTGCCTGCTGTAGTGCTGCAGGGCTTGGAATCGTTGAAACCAGTACTGATAATATCGCTGATTTCGTCAAAGCTCAGCTTGCTGAGAAGCTCAAGCGCTTCTTGGTATAGGGCGTGTCGCGACGACTGGAATACCGGTTCGTCATCCCAACCGAGACCAAGCCATTCGAGATCGCGCATCATGGTTTCGGCGGCGCCGGGAACCACTCGTGGCTCGTCGATGTCTTCGATGCGCAGCCGTATGGAATCACCCGATTTGCGGGCGGAAAGCCATGCTCCGAGCATGGCGTAAACGTTGCCGATGTGCATGCGTCCTGATGGGGTTGGTGCGAATCGGCCGGTCATGGCTGCTCCTTTGGTGGGTTGACTGTGGCAGTACGCAACTGTACCCGTTGGGGTTTAGCTAGGTTTAGCGTAGGGCGATTCAGGTGGCGTGAGCCCCCATAGCCTTACGTTAAAGTGGTAGTATATGCCGTTCGGGCGCGTTCGTTTGTGATGGTAATCTACGAGCACGAGAATGGTATTCCGTTTTGTCGGATGAATGGGGTCGATATGACGAAAAGGCAGTTTAGTAACACGGAGGTCGAGTATCTTCGTGCGTTGCCGGCGGTTGAGTCGGTTACGGAAAATCGGATCACGTATTCGCGTGATTTTCAGATCAGTTGCATGCGCCGATATTTGGATGGCGAGCGGCCGAGCACGATTTTCACGTCGGCTGGGTTGAGCCCTGCGATCATCGGGCGCAAGCGTGTGGAACGTAATATCGCACGTTGGAAAGTGGATCTGGATATTATGGCGGCCGCAAGAAGCAATTCCACGACGGGCGCCTTGTCTTCCGACACCAGGGAACGATTGGTGACTGTGCAGTTGGGCAGATTCGATCGCTGACGTGTCAGGTGCTTGCGTTGAAGGAACGCGTTGATGCTTTGGAACGCAAATTAGACGAATCGCAAGGCTGAATTTGAGTTCGCTGAGAAAATTTTTTTTTTGAAGAAAAAAGTTTTTTTCGGCGCGTGTTTAGTAAATCTTGCATATAGTTGCTGTCGGACGGAGTCTTTGAAGTTCCCCCTTCTACTGCCGTCTGTTTTATTAGCCCGTACGGATATCGGTCGCTTTATCGCTTCACTTCAGACCGTCGTACGGGCTTCTTCTTACTCTGGTAGAGGTAGTTGGGATTGAACGCAAGAGGCTGAACATGACTGCATATATGGACCATAAGAATCTTGCCAATGAGGTGATCGACGGTGTGCGTGCCGTGCAGATCGCCGATGGCGTGCACCGTGTACTGGACCGCATCGCATCGGCGGAGCAGCATGCCGGGCGTGACGCAGGTTCCGTACGCCTGCTTGCCGCCACGAAAACGCGCGACGTGGGTGAGATCATGGCTGCGATCGACGCTGGCGTGCGTATGATCGGCGAGAATCGTCCGCAGGAAGTGATGGCGAAGGCCGAAGGATTGATGGCGCGTTGCGGGGAGCGCGGATTCGCGTTGGGCGTTGCCGACGATGCCGGCGCTTCCACTATTGCGGGTGAGCATATTCCGTTCCATCTGATCGGCCAGCTGCAAAGCAATAAGATCGGCAAAGTGCTGCCGGTCGTCAACACCATCGAATCGGTTGATTCCCTTGACTTGGCGGAGAAAATCTCACGCAGGGCCGTGGCGCGCGGCATCACCGTGGGCGTGCTGCTGGAAGTCAACGAATCGGGTGAGGCGTCGAAATCCGGCTGCGATCCCTCGCATGCCATTCGCATCGCGCAAAAAATCGGTACATTGGACGGACTTGAATTGCAGGGGCTGATGACCATCGGCGCGCATGTCGACGACGAAACCGCCATCCGCAAGGGATTCGAGCACCTGCGCAAAACCCGCGACCATATTCTCGAATCCGGCGAGCCGGGCACGCAATCCTGCCGCGAACTGTCGATGGGCATGACCGGCGACATGGAACTTGCGGTTGCGGAAGGATCCACCATCGTGCGCGTCGGCACCGCGATTTTCGGCGAGCGTGCTTTTATCTGACGTTTTCTTCCTGTGACGGGCCTTCGCATGATGTGATGCCGTTTCTTTTTTTCGATGTTTTTGATTGTCGGGCGTTGCATGTCGATGATATGGACGATTCGACGATTGTTGCGGGTAGACTGGCAGACATGAGAATCGCACGTTTTTCGCATAATGATGTACCGCAATACGCTTTCGTGCAGACCGACGAAAGCGACGGCAAGGACTATCTCGTAGCGCTTGAGGGGCATCCTCTGGCCGGTGCCGGTGTGAAGCCGACCGGCGAGCGTTTTCCGGTGGATGGCGATGGCATTCGTCTGCTCTCTCCGGTGATCCCGTCGAAGGTATACGGGCTGGCCAAGAATTACGAGGCGCACGCGCAGTTCATGCATGAAGCAGGCCATTCCGACATCAAGCACGCTCCGGAAGACATGGTGATCTTCTCCAAGCCGAGCACGTCGGTGATCGGCCCGGACGATCCGATCGTGATCCCGTCGTACTCGAACGATATGAATTTCGAGCCGGAAGTGGCCGTGGTGATGGGGCGCATCGCCAAGAACGTGACGGTCGAACAGGCCATGGATTACGTGCTCGGCTTCACTTGCGTGAACGATGTGACATTGCGTGACCTGCAGGGACTTGACCCGATGTGGACGCGTGCGAAAGGCTTCGACACCTCCTGCCCGCTCGGCCCGTGGATCGTGACCCGCGACGATTTGGATTGGAAGGACGCGAAGATCTCCTTCACGCTGAACGGTGAGGATGTCGAGCTGGCTTCCGGCACCACGGCGAATCTGATTCACGGCATTCCGGAGCAGATCGCGGCGATTTCCAGCTTCACGACGCTGCTGCCGGGCGACGTGATTCTGACGGGCACGCCGAACGCTTCCGGTCATCTTGATCCGGGCGACGAGGCGATCGTGCACGTCGAAGGCATCGGCAGCCTGCGCAACGTGGTGGTGCGCGGCTGATTGCCGATTGCTGATTGACATATTGAAGATATGAAGGCCGTCACCTTTCGTGGGTGACGGCCTTTGTGCTGCGTTGTTCGCGATTTCCCGTTTAGTGAACAAAAGTTGAGTGTTGCAGGCTCAACTTTTGGGAATAGAATGGTGGTGAAGTCGGTTGAGCATATCAGACAACGACATATGCGTCGACGCGACCGTGCGAAAAACGGACGATCGGCGCGAACCATGGAGGATGATATGGAACAGAAGTTCACCACAATGGCGCAGGAAGCCATTTCCGACGCCGTACAGAACGCGTCGGCAGCAGGCAACGCGCAAGTCGAAACCCTGCACCTGCTTGACGCGCTGCTGCGCCAGGAAAACGGCGTGATCCGCGGTCTGATCGAAGCCGCGGGCGGCAACGCGCAAAATATCAGCGCCGCCGTGCACCAAGCGCAGGACGCGCTGCCAAGCGCCAGCGGATCGACCACCGCGCAACCGCAAGTCAGCAGGCAACTATCCGCAGTACTTGCGCAAGCCGGCAAGGAAATGCAGCAGATGGGCGACGAATACGTATCCACCGAACATCTGCTCATCGCCATCGCGGCGGCAAAGCCGAATCAGAGCGCGCAAATCATGGAACAATACGGCGTGACCGCCGACGCGCTACGCAAAGCCGTGCCAACGATCCGAGGAGGCGCGAAAGTGACCAGTCCCGACGCCGAAGGCTCCTACAAAGCCCTCGAAAAGTATTCGACCGACCTGACGGCAGCCGCGAAAGAAGGCAAGCTCGACCCCGTGATCGGCCGCGATCAGGAAATCCGCCGAGTCATCCAGATCCTGAGCCGCCGCACCAAGAACAATCCGGTGCTGATCGGCGAGCCTGGCGTGGGCAAAACCGCCGTGGTGGAAGGCCTTGCGCAGCGTATCGTCGCCGGCGATGTGCCGACCACCCTGCAAAACAAGAAGCTCATCTCGCTTGATCTGGGCTCCATGGTGGCAGGTTCGAAATACCGTGGCGAGTTCGAGGAACGCCTGAAGAGCGTGCTGCAGGAAATCAAGAACGCAGACGGGCAGATCATCACGTTCATCGATGAGATCCATACCATCGTCGGCGCGGGCGCGGCCGAAGGATCCATGGACGCGGGCAACATGCTCAAACCCATGCTCGCGCGAGGCGAACTGCGCCTGATCGGTGCCACCACACTCGACGAATACCGTGAGAACATCGAAAAGGATCCGGCATTGGAACGCCGTTTCCAGCAGGTGTTCGTAGGAGAGCCGAGCGTGGAAGACACCATCGCCATCCTGCGTGGCATCGCACCGAAATACGAAGCCCACCACAAGGTGACCATCGGAGACGATGCGCTCGTGGCCGCGGCGACGCTGTCGAACCGGTATATTTCCGGCCGTCAGCTGCCGGACAAAGCCATCGATCTGGTTGACGAGGCCGCATCGCACCTGCGCATGGAACTCGACTCCTCGCCTGAGGAAATCGATGAACTGCAGCGTCAGGTCGACCGTCTCAAGATGGAAAAATCGTACCTGCTTGGCAATCCGAAAGACGATGCCGCCGCGCAGAAAGCGGAAAACGAGCTTGATGAAAGCGCCAAGGAACGTCTCGACGACCTCAACAAGGAAATCGCCGACAAAAGCGAGAAACTCAACGGTCTGAAAGCACGCTGGGACGCCGAAAAGAACGGGCACAACCGCATCGGCGACCTGCGCAAGAAGCTCGACGAACTACGCACCCAAGCCGAACGGTATGAACGCGAAGGCGATCTGGCGAAATCCTCCGCCATCAACTATGGCGAAATTCCGGCCATCCAGAAGGAGATCGCGCAAGCCGAACAAAACGAGGCGGCGGCCAAGAACAGTGCGGCAGGCGGTGCTGACGGTGGCTTGGGTGGCGATATTCCGATGGTGCCGGACCGCGTTGACGCCGACTCCGTGGCCGAAATCGTGTCCGACTGGACGGGCATTCCCGTCGGACGCCTCATGCAAGGCGAAAACGAGAAGCTGCTGACCATGGAAGACTATCTCGGCAAACGTGTGATCGGCCAGAAGGAAGCCATTCAAGCGGTTTCCGATGCGGTACGTCGTTCGCGTGCGGGCATTTCCGACCCGAACCGCCCAACCGGCTCGTTCCTGTTCCTCGGCCCGACCGGCGTGGGCAAGACCGAGCTCGCCAAGCGCTCGCCGACTTCCTGTTCGACGATGAAAAGGCCATGGTGCGCATTGACATGAGCGAGTACATGGAGAAGGCTCCGTGTCTCGTCTGATCGGTGCTGCGCCAGGCTACATCGGCTATGAGGAGGGTGGCCAGCTGACTGAAGCCGTGCGTCGCCGCCCATATTCGGTGGTGCTGTTCGATGAGGTTGAAAAGGCCAATCCTGAAGTATTCGACGTGCTGTTGCAGGTGCTCGACGACGGCCGTTTGACCGACGGGCAGGGCAGGACCGTGGACTTCAAGAACACGATTCTGATCATGACCTCCAACCTTGGCTCGCAGTTCCTGGTGAACACCGAACTGGATGACGAAGCCAAGAAGAAGGCCGTGATGGACTCCGTGCATATGCAGTTCAAGCCGGAATTCATCAACCGCTTGGATGAACTGGTTATGTTCCACCCGCTTACGCGCGAAGAGCTCGGCGGCATCGTGGACATTCAGGTGGCGCAGGTTTCGGCCCGCTTGGCGGATCGCCGCATCAAGCTGGATGTTACCGATTCGGCGCGCGATTGGCTCGCCAACACCGGTTACGACCCGGCGTATGGCGCTCGCCCGCTGCGTCGTTTGGTACAAACCGAAGTCGGCGACCAGTTGGCGCGCATGCTGCTGGCCGGCGAAGTGCACGACGGCGACACCGTGCTTGTGGATCAGACCGGCGGCGACCATTTGGAGCTCTCCTCGTGGGCGCCGGGGCAGATTGACGACGATTTTTCGGCAGAGGCTAAGTGACGGTCGGAGTCATTCGGCTGATCGGTTTGGCCTGACTGACTGTTGATTGGCCGAGTCACGAAAACGGTCTAACCGTTGACGGTGGGCGGACTGCGCACATGCGGGTCCGCCCATTTTCGTGCGATTGCGCGATTTTCTTTTGCGAAAACCGTTTTACCGTGACGGTTGGCGGTCATATGCCTGCAAAACCAAGCCTGCGACCGTCAAAACCGTCGCACCGATCAACACGGCGATCGCAAGCTTCGGCTGAAGCCCGAAAATCAGCCACAAAGCGAACGTCCACACCGCGATGACCATCGTCACGGTCGCGGTAATCTGCGTTACCCGCGTGCGAATCTCATATGTGATGCTGGCCTGGATAAGCGTATCCATGCTTTGCTGTGTTTCTTGCGTTTCTTGAGATTGTATTTCTTGCTTTTCTTGCGATTGTGCGGTCGGAATATCGCCTTCCGATGCTTTCTTTGCCATGGGGCGTTGCGCGATCAGCGAAATCGCAAGCGATAGCACGGCGACCATGCTTGCGAAAGCGAAATACTGATTGCGTGACCCCGCGGGGAAAATCCACGACACCACGCACGCCAGCAGACTGTAGACGTACACGATGGTCATGGCGAGCGACAGCAGCGAATCCGCGTTGGGCGTGTGGCTTTTCAGGGCGGCGGTGCCACGATTGTGCATCGGCGCGGCGCAGTAGAACATGACCGGCGTGGCGATGATGGCGTGCAGCCATGGATTGGTCAGCCAGTGGGGAAGTGTGATGCCGCCGAATGTCAGCATGGTTACGGTGAATGTGGGAGCGGTCAGTATGGTTGCGATGGCGAGACTCTTGGCGATGTCGCTTCGGTGTGTTGCGCCGGCTGCCTCGTCTGGATTTTCGGTGTGATTTTCGGTGTGATTCTTGGCGGGCTTGTCATCGGTGATGCGTTGGTGGGAGGGGGCTATGTCATCGTTTTCGCTTAGGAATAGCCTGAGGATGGCCCAAGTGGCCACGGCCGCCGCAACAATCGCCGCCACCGTCATAAACAAATCGAATCCCATGTGTTTCCGAACCCCCGGATTGCCTCTTGAATGCCTCTCGAATATTCAGCGTGCTCGCGTTGCCGCATGTTCGTGAGCATGCTTTCGGCTCCAAGCATAATGCAGCTGGGCATGGATGTCTTGCGAACTTTGATCTTCCAAGATGTCTTGGTCATGCTGTTATATAGAACATATGTTCGACAATCCTGTGTTTGTGGTGATTCTTCTGGTGGTTGTGGCTGCGCTTGGAGCCGCGGCCGGCTTTTTTGCGGGCCGTTCCAAAGGGCAGGAAATGGCCCGTGATGCGAAAACCGCTGATCTTAACGAGGCGAAAGCGCAGATCGAAGCTGATCGGCAGGAAATCAGCGAATTGTCCACGGCGGTGACCCAATACCGCACGCAGGCGGAAGGGTTGGCCCAGCAGCTGACCTATCTCAAATCGCAACTCGCGCAAGCCCAACGGGCCGAACAGGAACGAGTGGAGCGAGAGCGTGAGCGTGCCGCGGCCGAAGCGGAACGCAAGCAGGCTGAAAACGAGCGGAAACTGCAGGAACAAAGCAAGGTATTGTCTGCGCTCGCGCCCGTGCAGAAGAATCTTGACGCCTTGCAGCAGAAGGTCTCGCAAATCGAAGAAGGGCGCAAACGGGAGATGGGTGCGCTTGGCGAGCAGCTCAAGGGGCTTGGCGAGCAGCAGGCCCGTCTTGACCGCGAAACCAACGCTTTGTCGTCGGCGTTGCGCAACAACAAGGTGCGTGGCGCGTGGGGCGAGGCGCAGTTGAGGAACATTGTGGAATCCGCCGGGCTGCTGGAACATGTGGATTTTGACACCCAGGTGGTCGTCACCGACGTGGATGGGCATACGCAGCGTCCGGATATGATCATCCACATGCCGGGCGGCAAAACCATTCCGATCGATGCGAAAGCGCCGTATGCCGACTACCAGAAGGCGTGCGAGATTCCCGATACCGCCACGCCCGAGGAGCTGACGCGAAAGTCGGAGCTGCTGCATGCGCATGCCAAGGCAGTGCGTGAACATGTGAAGACCTTGGGCGACAAGGCCTATTGGAACGCGTTCGACGATGCCCCCGATTTTGTGATCGCCTTCATCCCCAACGAATCCCTGCTGCAGGCGGCTTTGGAAACTGACCCGACGCTGATGGATGACGCGTTTGCACGCAAGGTGGCTTTGACCTCGCCGATCACCCTATGGGCGGTGCTGAAATCCGTGGCATACGCGTGGCAGCAGCAAAGCCTGACCGATGACGCGAAAATGCTGTTCGACCTGTCCCGCGAATTGTATGAACGGTTCGCGGTGTTGGGCGATCGCGCCACCAAGCTGGGGTCCGCCATCACCAAAACGGTCGGTGCCTACAATGCGTTCGCCTCGTCGCTGGAATCGCGCGTGCTCGTCACCGCACGCAAGCTGCAGCGCGTCGACCAGAGCAGAATCATCGAAGCCGTGAACATGATCGCGCCCGAAAAAGCCGACATCCGCGAACTCACCGCTCCCGAAACCAGTGAACAGTGATATCTGACTAAATACGTGTCGGCATAAGTAAGGTTTGACGAGTAGAAACGGTAGGCTGGGAGTATGATCGAAGAGAAGACTTTCCGTAAGACCAATCCGGTTGCTGTGCCTGCCGATGCTCCTGAGCATAGCGACATCGATTTCGCCATGCTTGAGCCGCGTGACCAGCTGAAGTCGCTGTTGCAGGCAGAGATGGCCGACAAGCCGTTCTCGGAGCTTTCCTCTGTATTGTTCGATCATCGTGGCGCTTCGATTGTCGGGCATATTCTGCTGGACGCGTTGGAAGAATCCGGCTATTCCGTGGATGATTTCGACGCCGTGGGCGCGTTGACCGCGGCCGCGGTTCCGCTGGTGTCCGCCATGATTCAGGCGGCCGCTTCGCGCGGTGAGAATCTCAACGGTTTTGTGATGGATTTCGTGTATCCGTCCATTAAGGGACCGTCGATCGCGGGTAAGCGCGTGGTGTTGCTGGATTCCTGGCTGTCTGAAAAGTCGTATGTACAGACGTCCTCTTTGGTTACCTTGCGCAATGGCAATGAGTTGAGCCTTGATTTCTCCGTGGTGAAGAACGAGGGCGCCGAGGTGCTTGCCATCGCTTCGCTGATCGGCGGCGTTGACATGACCGAGCCGACGATCAAGGTCATCAATCCGGTGGATGGGTCTGAATCCGAGCTGCCGTTCGTTGAAGTGTTCAAGGAATCGGAGCTTCACTAGGTATCCTGTTGACCAGCCATTGGCGATACGAGGTTCGTAAGGAGGAATCGCGTGCATCAGCCTCATCCCATTGATATTGCAGCGAAAGCGTCTGGCGAGCCGGTCTTTCGCGAGGTGGGTGTAGGGCCGTGGGCCGAAACACATCCGGGTGAGCCTCGTCCGGATGATCCGCAATCTGTAAATTATGATCGCCGATTCGACTCGTCTTTGCTTGACGAGGGCGATCGTCGCAACGTGCTTGACCAGTATCGCTACTGGGCGGTCGCGGCCATCAAAGCCGATCTTGACGCTCGCGGTCGCCATGATTTCGAAGTCGCCGTGGAAAACTGGACGCACGATTTCAACATCGGATCCATGGTGCGCACGGCGAACGCGTTCCAAGCGAAACGTGTGCATATCGTCGGACCGCACAAGTGGAATCGCAAGGGGTCGCTGATGACGGAGCTGTACCAGCACGTCGAAAACCACCCTTCCATAACCGAACTTGTCGAATGCTGGAAGCTGCGCATTGCCGGAGAAATCGCGGCGGCGCAATCGCAGGCGGCCGCCATCGCATTTCGTATGCATGAAAGCGCGGGAAAAAATGTGGAAGCTGGAAACGATGCCGGCGTAAGCGATGCTTTGTTGGCTGAAGGCCGTGTTGCTGGATGCGCTCCATCTGGCATTTCGACGGATGCTTCGGATGCAAGCGGCGTTGGGAATGGATTCGAGCCTACCTGCATGGCGCAATTGGCTGCGATTGATCAGCGTATTGCCGAGTTGAAGGCGGCGCGGGTTATTGCGCTTGATATTATTCCGGGTGCGGTGCCGATGGAAACGTACCGTTTTCCGAAGCGTTGCCTCATGCTGTTTGGCGCGGAAGGCCCGGGATTGTCCGAAAAAGCGCTTGAGTTGGCCGACGATGTGGTTTACATCTCCCAGTTCGGTTCGGTGCGTTCCATCAATGCCGGAGCCGCGGCCGCCGTTTCCATGCACGCATGGATCTCCCAGCACGCCGCTCCCCAGCTCTAACCTCCATCTCCTATCGTCCAAAATCCTCCAGTGACTGGAAGAATCGGGACGATTGGAGTTCTGTCAGCGGGATGATTGTTCCAGTGGGTGGAGGTTTTGGGTCTCCTGTGGGGCGTCTGGCGGGGTGAGTCCTTCAGTGACTGGAGAGGTTGGGACTTTAGTACGGTGTTCTGCGGGAAGATTCCTCCACTTACTGGAGCAATCTTCCCGCTAACAAGCCTGTCAGAGTCCTGATTCTTCCAGTCGCTGGAGGAATCTTCCCTCTGAAAGCCTCACCAGAGACCCAAAACTTCCACCCACTGGAGCAATCTTTCCGCTGAGTGCCCTGCTAGAGTCTAGATTTCTCCACCCTCTGGAGGAATCTTCCCGGTGGCGAGCTTCTCAACGTTCCGATTCCTCCACTTACTGGAGGAATCTTCCCGCAGATGATTACCCTATGAAACGCAAGGAACCCCAGCACGCCGCAGTTTCGCAATCAGCGGTTTTTGCTGGACTGCATCGTCAAAAGTTAATCTGACAATTTCCGTAACTCCTGCGCGAAAAAGCGCTTGCTCGCGTTCTCGCTCGGCCTGAACGGTCTCCTGGATGCTCCTACGATCAGTCATTTTCGGATCAACGTATTTTGCTGTGCCGTCAAGTTCTCCGACAATAATACGTCCATCGGGTGTGCGCCATAAAAAATCGACCCTAAATTGTTTTCCCGTAAGCGAGTCGGCGAAGGAGACTTGCAATTGAGGAACCGCAAAACCGTTTTCAATCATGACTGCCCGAGCAAAAGATTCACCGCCATTTTCACTTCCTGCGTCGGTATATCTCAACAATTTGAAGATGCGCGAGCAATCGAGTGTCGTGCGTGCGCATTCCTGCAAGATCTGCTTTTCTTCGATTCCGTCTGCTGCTGCATCATCGAAAATCGGCAGGGAATAGATGAACTCTAACGTCCGTCCACAGTCCAATAAGGTACGAGGGGGATTAGTGACATGGATTCCGTTTGCGAGTACCGCATTTTCTCTGGGATATGGGCTGTAGATGATATTGAGTTTGTCGTGCGGCCGGTATGATCCGTGATTGGGCAATGTTATGGTCAGTCCTTGCCGGTGCAGGAATCGCGGGTGGTCGAATCCGTGGGCTGCGGCGGCTGTTATTCCTGCGAAAACCCAGTTGGGGTGGAGCCTGCTGAGGGTTCGGGCCGCGTGCAACGATTGTTCGGGCTCGTTCAGCTGATTCCAATATTCGGCACGGGCGAATAGCCCTGGGTATGGGCGCGCCAAATCTCCCGCGCGGTATCTGCGATATAGTCCCTTCTGGATGAGAGGGTCACTGCTGTGTGCGCATCGTTGCGCATTTTCTGTTTGATCGAGCAGCGCATCGATTTGAGGATATGCTTTCATGATTTGACGCTACCTTGTTGTGGTTCTGCTATGGAAGTGCGATCGGCAAATGTGGATAGAGGATGCTGTTTCGGGCGTGTCTGTGGATAACTTACGGGTTTTGTGGATAACTGGGTGGTTGTTTTGCAGATAAGTGCTTGTATCCGCTTGTTTTGTGTGAATTTTTGTTGTTTTCTTCTATTGGTTGAATATTTTTAAGTATTGGGATGCCGTTCAGAGTCCAGATTCCTCCATTGGGTGGAGGTATTGGGACTGTGGATGGCTGGCTTGCGGGAGAATTCTTCCATTGGGTGGAGGAATAGGGGCTCTGACGAAGCGCTAGTGGGAGAATTCATCCAGTGCCTGGAGGTTTTTAGACGGTTGTATTGCTTTTAGTGTCCGTTTTGTTCCAATGACTGGAGGATTTTGGCCTCTAGTGGGGCCTTCCGCGGGAGGATCCTTCCATCTTCTGGAGGAATCCGGACTCCAGCAGAGCGTTCAGCGGGAAGATTCTTCCAGCGGGTGGACGAATCGGGACGATGAGAGGCTGGTTTGGGCCCGGATTGTTCCAGTGAGTGGAGGTTTTGGGACTGTGGATGGAGGTTTTGGACTGTGGATGGCTTGTTGGCGGGAAGAATCCTCCAGTGTCTGGAGGGATTTGCCCGGTGAAACAGCGTTTGGCGTCCTTTTGTTCCAGTGGGTGGGGGATTTGGGACTCTGACAGAGCTGGGGTGTTGGTGCGGCGGGCTGTTGCGGTTAGCGTGTGGGGCTGCCGGGCGGCATGCAGTGTGGGGTTGCCGGGCGAGGCGAAATGGGCGGGCGCTCGTCACACAGACGCGTTAATGTTAGGGACATGCCTACTTTCACCAAAGAAGAAATCGTGCATCTGGGCGATTTGGCCCGAATTGCACTTACTGACGAGGAGATCACCCGTCTGCAGGGCGATCTGAACGTCATCGCAGAATCCATCAACAAGGTCCAGGAAGTCGCTACCGACGATGTGGAACCAACCGCGAACCCGATTCCGCTGGAAGCCTACCTGCGCCCGGATGTGCCGGAAACCCCGCTGACTCAGGAAGAGGCGACCGCAGGAGCCCCGGTTTCCGAGGCCGGCATGTTTGTTGCACCGCGCATTCTGGGGGAGGAGTGACATGAGCGAACTCGTCAAGCTTTCCGCCGCCGAGATGGCGGCTAAGATCAAGGCCAAGGAAGTTTCCAGCCGTGAACTGGTTGAAGCGCATCTCGAAGTCATCGAGGCCGCCGAGCCGAGCATCAAGGCTTTCCTGAAGGTGTCCGGCGATCAGGCTCTCGAACAGGCCGACGCCTTCGATGCCAAGTCCGATGAGGAAAAGGCACAGCTGCCGGAACTTGCCGGCGTGCCGATCGCCATCAAAGACATGATCGTCACCAAGGGCATCGAAACCACCGCAGCCTCCAAGATCCTCGAAGGCTGGGTGCCTCCGTACGACGCTACCGTCATCGAGAAGCTCAAGGCTGCAGGCATGCCGCTGCTGGGCAAGACCAACCTCGATGAGTTCGCTCAGGGTTCGTCCACCGAGCATTCCGCCTACCAGACCACACACAATCCGTGGGATACCGAACGTGTTCCGGGCGGTTCCGGCGGTGGTTCCGCAGCTGCCGTGGCCGCATTCGAAGCCCCGCTCGCCCTGGGTACCGACACCGGTGGCTCCATCCGTCAGCCGGGCTCGCTGACCGGTACCGTCGGTGTCAAGCCGACCTACGGCGGTGTCTCCCGTTTCGGCGCAATCGCCATGGCTTCCTCGCTCGACCAGATCGGCCCATGCTCCCGTACTGTGCTCGACGCGGCCCTGCTGCAGGAAGTGATCGGAGGCCACGACAAGCGCGATTCCACGTCCATTCCGGAAGGCCCTCGCCCGATGGTGGCAGCCGCCCGCGCAGGCATGAAGCGTGATCTGAAGGGCCTCAAAGTCGGCCTGATCAAGGAGCTCGGCGGCGAAGGCTTCCAGCCGGGCGTTATGGCACGCTTCAACGAAGGCGTCAAGAAGCTTGAGGAGATGGGCGCTGAAGTCACTGAAGTGTCTCTGCCGCACCTGCCGTACTCCCTTGGCGCGTACTACATCATCATGCCGTCCGAGGTCAGCTCCAACCTGGCCCGCTACGATGGCATGCGCTACGGTCTGCGCGTCATGCCGCCGGCAGGCGTTCCGCAGACCGCCGCCAACATGATGGCCTACACTCGTGAAGCCGGTTTCGGCGACGAGGTCAAGCGTCGTATCATCCTTGGCACGTATGCCCTGTCCGCCGGTTATTACGATGCTTGGTACGGTTCCGCACAGAAGGTGCGCACCCTGATCATCGACGATTTCAAGAAGGCTTTCGAGAAGGTCGACGTGCTTGTTGGCCCGACCAGCCCGGTCACCGCATTCAAGTTCGGTGAGAAGACCGAGGATCCGATGGCCATGTACGCCATCGATATCACCACCATTCCGGCCAACCTTGCAGGCGTTCCGGCCATGAGCATTCCTGCTGGTCTGAGCGACGACGGCTTGCCGGTTGGCTTCCAGTTCCTCGCTCCGCAGCAGCGTGACGAGGCCATGTACAAGCCTGCCGCGGCACTTGAGGCGGCTCTCGAGGAAGACTGGAACGGTCCGATCTGGCAGTCCCTGAAGACCCCGTGGCTCGACGGCTTGAACAAGTAGGAAGCATCGGAGGAAAGAAAACAAAATGGCTGAAAAGTTGATGAAGTACGCCGATGCCGTCAAGAAGTTCGATCCGGTCATCGGTCTGGAAACCCATGTTGAGCTGAGCACCACCACGAAGCTGTTCTGCCCGGCCGAAGTCTCGTTCGGTGGCGATCCGAACAGCCAGCTCACCCCTGTGAGCCTTGGTCTGCCGGGTTCTCTGCCGGTGGTCAACAAGACCGCCGTCGATTACGCCATCAAGCTGGGTCTTGCCCTGCATTGCGAAATTGCCGAGTGGAGCCAGTTCGCGCGTAAGAACTACTTCTACCCGGACATGCCGCGCGATTACCAGATCTCGCAGTATGACAAGCCGACCAACGGCAACGGCTATCTTGATGTGGAACTTGAAGACGGCACCGTGTTCCGTGTGCCGATCGAACGCGCCCACATCGAAGACGACGCAGGCAAGAACACCCACGTCGGTGGCGCTGACGGCCGTATCGAAGGCGCTGACCACTCCCTGGTCGACTACAACCGTGCAGGCGTTCCGCTGATCGAAATCGTGACCAAGCCGATCGTTGGCGCAGGCGATCGTGCTCCGGAAATCGCCGGTGCCTACATGCGCGCCATCCGCGACATCGTGCGTGCGCTTAATATTTCCCACGCTCGCATGGAGCAGGGCAACATGCGTGCCGACGTGAACGTGTCGCTGCGCAACAGCCCGTCCGATCCGTTCGGCACCCGTTCCGAAACCAAGAACGTGAACTCGTTCCGCGGTATTGAAAAGACCATTCAGTATGAGATTCGCCGTCAGGCGGCCATTCTGAGCGAAGGCGGCGAGATTCTGCAGGAAACCCGCCACTGGGATGAGGCTTCGCAGACCACCGCAGGCGGCCGCGTGAAGTCCGATGCCGACGATTACCGCTACTTCCCGGATCCGGATCTGGTGATGCTGCACATCACCAAGGAGCACATCGAAGAGATGAAGGCTCAGATGCCGGAAATGCCGCGCGAGCGCCGCAACCGCCTGAAGGGCGAGTGGGGCTTCAACGATTTGGAGATGCGTGACGTGCTCAACGCCGACGCTCTGGATCTGCTTGAGGAGACCGTCAAGGCTGGTGCCACCGCCGCAGGTGCCAAGAAGTGGTGGCTGGGCGAGCTGAGCCGTGAAGCCAACAACAAGGGCGTGAGCCTCGAAGAGCTGCCGATCGCTCCGGCCGATGTTGCTGAGGTTGAGAAGCTGATCGCCGATGGCAAGCTCAACGACAAGCTGGCCAAGCAGACCGTCGCCGGTGTGCTTGCTGGCGAAGGCACTCCGGATGAGGTCGTCAAGAAGCATGGCTTCCAGGTCGTGTCTGATGACGGCGCTCTCGAAAAGGCCGTGGATGAGGCTCTCGCAGCCAATCCTGACATCGTTGAAAAGCTCAAGAGCGGCAATATGAAGCCGATGGGCGCCATCATTGGTGCCGTCATGCGCGCCACTCGCGGTCAGGCTGACGCAAAGGCCGTCACCAAGATCGTGATGAGCAAGATCAAGTAACGTTTACAACGATTGCTGACGATTACAGCCGATTGTTGAATCGCAGGAAAACGCACGTTCCAAAAAGCTTGGGACGTGCGTTTTCTTTTCGTTATTCCGGAAAAGGGATTTCAAAGAAAGAGAATGCATAATCGCGAAGCGCATTTTCTTACGATTGCCGACATGTCCTTCAACATCAGGTTATGCTGGTAGAGGAATATGTACAGCGATTGCCGCCGCGCGGATTCACAGCTGACATACAGTCGGGTACAATACCCTCGGTATGGGTGCGGCGACGGTCGTGCCTGCAATGATGTAGGGGACAGGAATAATGCCAGAACAAGTTGAGGCTGCGACACAGGAGCAGTTGGACCAGCAGTCGCGTGAATTGCCGGATCTCATCGTCATTCCGTCTATCAAGGGCGAGATGGTGCATCTGCGTCCGTCCGTGATCGAAGATCTTGAACGTATGGACGCCATTGGGGCGTACATCGGCGCTTCCGGAATCACCGGCAAGGATCGGGTTGCCGAGCGTGGCGCGGTGCATGCGTGGGTGCGTCGTTCCGTGGCATGGTCCCAAGGCGAAACGCCGACCGAATCCGGTGTGGGGGATCCGGAGTCGCGTCGCACGATCGCATGGTCCATCATCACCGAAGCCGACCATGATGGCGATGGCGAGATCGATGCCGCGAATTCCGACAATGTGATTGGCATGATTTTCCTGATCGATATTGACGGTTGGGCTCGTTCCGCGCGCATTCAGGTGGTGCTTGGCAAGGATTACCGCGGCCGTGGCTATTCGCGTGACATCATGCCGCGCGTGATGACGTACGGACTTGCGCCGGAACCGGCAGGCCTTGGCATGCATCGCATTTGGGTTGCCGTGCCCGAGCAGAACACGCGTTCCGTGTCCGTGTACCAGTCGTTGGGATTCGTGCCGTCCGGTCGTTCGCGCGACGCCTTGTGGAACGCTTCGCAGAACCGTTACCAGGATCTGATCGTTATGGACACGCTGGTTGACGAGTTCGACCCGATCCGTTCGCTTGACGCGTTCGGCATGCATGTGATCGAAGATAATCCGGGCGTCAAGGAAGCGTTGAGCGCGCGCGAGCATTCCATTGCCATCCGACTGAATGAGAAGAATGCTTCGAAGCATGATGCGGAAGGTACGGATGTCAACGATGCCGCGGCAGCTGCGCAATCCGTGCAGAAAGCTTCTTCCGATGGTGCTGGTGACGTGGCCGAGGCTGTGCGGAAGGACGCGGAAGGCGCGGAACCTGCGCGACAAAGCGAGCATGATGATCGCAAGTCCGTTACTGGCGATGCCGATGCCGAAAACAGCTGGCCGTACACGGCGGGCGAGCGTAAGACGTCGAAGGAAGCTTGGTGGCGCACGCTTGGTCGTGGTCGCAAGCGCGATACGGAAGGTAAGTGATGAGCGCCGAGGATCTCGATAATTACGAAACCGACGCGGAACTGGCTCTGTATAAGGAGTATCGCGACGTAATCAAGCTGTTTACGTATGTTGTTGAAACGGAACGTCGCTTTTATTTGGCGAATAAAGTCGATTTCAATGTGCGTTCCGCAGGCCAGGACGTGTATTTCGACGTGCGCCTGACTGATGCTTGGGTGTGGGACGTCTATCGTTCCAGTCGTTTCGTCAAGAACGTGCGTATCGTCACGTTCAAGGATGTCAATGTTGAGGAAGTGCAGAAAACCGATATTGACATTCCTGATTCCATCTAGTTGCGCAGTTGCCGGTCACGCGGTTGCCAGTTGTGCGGTTGCTGGTCGCGTAGTTGGATTGCGTAATGTGGTTGCGCGCTTTGGCCGCGCAGTCGGGTCGTGCATCGGCCGGTTTGATGATTGCGTTTTGCATGATGCGATAGCCGTATATCCGGCTGACTTGGCTTGATTTTGTAAGCATTCGCACAAGTTGCGGTGTTCGTTTCCCTACCCTCGGGTAGACTATCAGGGATTTTTGTTTTCATAAGGAGACCTCAAAGTGACGCAAAAGCAATCCGTGGTGATTATCGGCGGTGGCCCTGCAGGCCTGACTGCCGCTTGGGAGCTCGTCAAGGACGGTGGCTCCGAGAACTACGACGTGACTGTGTTGGAAGCGACCCGCGAATTCGGCGGCATCTCCCGCACCGTCAAGCATGATGGCAACCGTATGGATATTGGCGGCCATCGTTTCTTCTCGAAGGACGAACGCATCATGGATTGGTGGAAGGGGGTCCTGCCGCTGCAGGGCGCGCCAAGCTATGATGACAAGAAGCTCGGTCGCGAGCACGATATGGAACCGGGCGGACGGATCCGGAAGTCGAAGACAAGGTGATGCTTAAGCGTCATCGCGTGTCTCGTATTTACTGGAACCGCCACTTCTTTGACTACCCGATTTCCCTGAGCGCCAACACGTTGAAGGCCATGGGTCCGAAGCTTACGCTTGTTGCCGGCTTCAGCTACCTGAAGTCCATGGTGCACAAGCTGCCGGAAGACAATCTGGAGAACTTCTACATCAATCGTTTCGGCCGCAAGCTGTATTCCATGTTCTTCGAGGGGTACACCGAGAAGCTGTGGGGTCGCCATCCGTCCCAGATTTCCGCCGATTGGGGTGCGCAGCGCGTCAAGGGCCTGAGCATTATGGGCGTGCTGAAGAACGCGTTCCAGAAGCTCCTACCGAAGAAGCGCAGCAATGCTGAGGTTGAAACCTCGCTGATTGAGGAATTCTGGTATCCGAAGTATGGTCCGGGCCAGCTGTGGGAAACCGTCGAGGCCAACTGCGAGGCCGCGGGCGTGAAGGTCATCACCGACGCGAACGTGGTGGAGATTCGCCAGGCCGACGGCAAGATCGCATCCGTGGTATATGAGGATTCCGAAGGCAACCGCACCGAAATGGCCGCGGACGACTTCATCTCCTCCATGCCCGTCAAGGATCTCATCAACGCCGTGGACGCTTCCAGCCAGCCCGCGCCGAAGGACATGACCGAAATCGCCAACGGCCTGCCGTACCGCGACTTCGTGACCGTTGGTCTGCTCGTCAAGCACCTGCGCCTGTCGAACACCACCGACATTCCCACCCTCGGCAACCCGCCGATCGTGCCTGATTGCTGGATTTACGTGCAGGATCCGGGCTACAAGGTCGGCCGTTTGCAGATCTTCAACAACTGGAGCCCGTACCTGGTCAAGGACGTTGACAACACCGTGTGGATCGGTCTTGAATACTTCTGCGAAGAAGGCGATTCCTTCTGGAACATGTCTGACGAGGAAGCGAAGAAGTTCGCCATCCAGGAGCTTACGCGCATGCAGATCATCAACGGTCCGCAAGACGTGATCGACTCCCATCGTGAGCGCGTGAAGAAGGCGTATCCGGCATATTTCGACACCTACGATCGCATGCCTGAGCTCGTGGAATACCTCGATTCCTTCGGCAATCTGTATTGCGTCGGCCGCAACGGCCAGCATCGTTACAACAACATGGATCATTCCATGGCCACCGCAATCGAGGCCGTCGGCAATATCAAGAACGGCAAGACGTCCAAGAAGAACGTATGGTCCGTCAATACCGACAAGAGCTATCACGAGGAAAAGTAGGTTCCGGCAAGACCTGCACCTGTTGATGTAAAGCATGTGGTAAAGCGAAAGACCCGTCATGTGATCGCATGGCGGGTCTTTCGCATTGTGATTTGCGATTTGTCATTGACTTGAATGCTTGATTGGCATGAATACGTTGGCACGCCTACGTTGCGTTGGTCTGGATGACGTTGTATGGTTAGGGAAGTTCGAAAACCGTGATATTTCGCGGCGGACTTTCAGTGGCGGAAATTTCCGTATCTCTTTTTACAGCTGTTGCAGGCGTGTGCTTGCGAAAGCTAGGGGAAAGGCAAAAACCAGTGGCAACCAGCCCGAATCTTGAAGACATGAAACTGCCTGAGCTCAAGGAGCTCGCCAAGCAGATGGGCCTTCGTGGCACCTCCACCATGCGTAAGCCGGAACTTATCGCGACGCTTCAGGCCGCTCGTTCCGGCGGTGAAGCGCCTGCCGGTGTGACCGTGCGAGCTCCGAAGTCCGCTGCACCGGCCGCTCCGGTGGCTCCTGCTGAAGCCCAAACCGCAGACGCTGAGGTCGCGGCGAACACGGCTGAGGAATCCGGCAAGTCCAACGAGGCTGCCGAAAGCAAAGCCAACGAGGCTGAGCAGTCCGAAAAGCAGACGGCCAAAACCGTTAGGAAGACCCTTGCCGGACGTGCTGATAGCGCTGAGCGTGCGGAGCGCTCCGAACAGACGGAACGTGCCGAGCGCACCGAGCGTGCTGACCGTCGCAAGCAGGCTGAGGCTCCGACGAGCGAGGAGGCGGCCGATGTCATGGCCGCGGTGAACGCCCTGGACAGCATCGATGAGGCTCCGAAGCGCCGTCGCCGCCGTGATGCGGACGCTGCCACCGATCTGCTGGCCGAACTGGGATTGGACGATGCTTCGCCGAAGCAGGATGATCGTCGTCGCCATCGTAAGGATGATGCGTCCGACGTTGAGCCGCGCCGTCGCCGTCGTGCGGTGGAAGGGCCGAAGGATGAGGACGTTGTGCGCGATCTTGATGACATTCTCGCCACGTTGCCTTCGCAAGGCAGTGATGATGACGAACGTCGTGACGAGGCTGAAGACGGTGATTTCGCGCGTCGTGGTCGCGGTCGCGTCAGCGATAGGGGTGACCGCGTGGATCGTCGTGGCCGTCGCCTGCGTGGCCGTGACCGCGATTATGACGAGCGTGACGAGCGTCGTGGCCGTACCGGCGACCGTAACAATGATCGCAACGAGCGTAACGATCGCGTCGAGCGCAACGAGCGCACGGATCGCAATGTTGAACGCGAACAGCGTCACGAGGAGCCGAAAGAGGATCTCGTGCCTGTCGCGGGCATCGTCGACGTGCTCGATTCCTACGCTTTCGTGCGTACCTCCGGCTATTTGCCGGGTCCGAACGACGTGTACGTTTCCATGGGCCAGGTCAAGAAGTATGGGCTGCGCAAGGGTGATGCCGTGCACGGTTCCATCCGTACCCCGCGTGAGGGCGACCGCCGCAACCAGCGTCAGAAGTTCGTGCCGCTGCAGTCCATCGACTCCATCAACGGCATGACCGTGGAGGCCGCACAGAACCGTCCGCAGTTCAACAAGCTCACTCCGCTGTATCCGCAGGAGCGTCTGAAGCAGGAAACCGCGCCGAACAAGCTCACCGGCCGCCTCATCGACATCGTGGCGCCGATCGGCAAGGGCCAGCGTGGCCTGATCGTGTCTCCGCCGAAGGCCGGCAAGACCATCACCCTGCAGAACATCGCCAACGCGATCGCCACCAACAATCCGGAAGTCCACCTGATGGTCGTGCTCGTGGACGAACGTCCGGAAGAGGTCACCGATATGGAACGTACGGTGCAGGGCGAGGTCATTTCCTCCACCTTCGACCGTCCGGCCTCCGACCACACCACCGTCGCCGAACTCGCCATCGAACGCGCGAAGCGTCTCGTGGAGCTTGGCCAGGACGTGGTGGTGCTGCTTGATTCCATGACCCGTCTGGCCCGTGCCTACAACATCGCCGCTCCGGCTTCCGGCCGTATTCTTTCCGGTGGTGTGGATGCCCAGGCGCTGTACCCACCGAAGAAGTTCTTCGGTGCCGCTCGTAACATCGAAAACGGCGGCTCTCTGACCATCATCTCCTCCGCACTGGTGGAAACCGGCTCCAAGATGGACGAGGTGATTTTCGAGGAGTTCAAGGGCACCGGCAACATGGAGCTGCGCCTGAGCCGCGAACTGGCAGACAAGCGCCTGTTCCCGGCCATCGACGTGAACGCTTCCGGCACCCGTCGCGAGGAACTCATCACCGATCCGCAGGAGCTGCCGATCATCTACCGTCTGCGTCGTCTGCTTGGCGGTCTGGAGCCTGAGCAGGCTTACCAGACGCTTGTGCCGCGTCTGAAGAAGACCGCGACCAACCGTGATTTCATGGCGTCGCTGATCCAGCAGAGCGGCAATACCGCGAATAACGGCAACAGCTAATCGCAGGTAATCGCAATCTGCGGTTACGCATCCAAGGGTCGTGTGACAATCGCCATGCGGCCCTTTTGTTTCGTTCGGCTGTCTTTCTGTTCGGCTGTCTTTCTGTTCGGCTGTCTTTCTGTTTGGCTGTTTTTCCGTTTTGCAGTTTTCAACTACTTTCGAATGCGTTTCGATTGTTTTTCGAAAGTTCCGCACGATTCGGCAATGTGGATGATCACGTTGTGGACATACGGTATGTAAAAATCGACGCACGAAAAAATACGAAATCGAAAGTAAAAAGACGAAAATAGTATTGTTATATAGGGGGTATATGAAAAAATAGGAGAAAAATGATTGAAAATCGAAATTCGTTGGAAATGTTACGAAAATGCAGTTGACGGATTGTGTGTTGGGGTGGGTATGGTAATGGACGGAAACGTGAGCTGCATAGGGGAGTCGGTCCTACCGGACTGATGCAGAATGCTTGTTGGAAAGGGGTATCTATGACAGGCAATGGCAACGAACCCGACACCACGCATGCGAGCGTGGGCCAATTCGACGATATCGACGAGACCATTCTCAGCATGCTGGAGAAAGACGGCCGCGCTACGCTGTCTCAGCTTTCGGACGCTACGGGACTGTCGATTTCCGCGGTGCAATCGCGCGTGCAGAAACTGGAACGTCGTAATGTGATTCTCGGCTACAAGGCCGTTATCGACGATGAAAAGCGTGGCCTCGCCGTACGTGCCTACATTGCGGTCACGCCGATCGATTATTCCAAGGAAGCCGAGATTCCCGCCAAATTGCAGGATATCGAAGGCATCATGTCGTGCGATTCCGTGGCTGGGTCACCCAGCTACATGCTGACCGTGCGCGCAGCCTCGCCAAGCAAGCTTGAGGATCTGCTGAACGTCATCCACCAAACGGTGCCGGTGAGCATGGAAACCACGATTGTGCTGCAACGGTACTTCTCCAAGTGACATGCGCGCGGTAGTCTTGTACGCATGAGCGATAGCGAACATGACTGGCTTCGGCCAGAAGAAGAGCATGAAATCGAAACCGTCATCAATGCGGGCACCGCGCAAAGCAATCCCGAGGTCGCCGATGCCGTGGCGAAAATCGCTGCATTGCGCCAGTCGATCGACAATGTCGACACGGCCATCGTTTCCCTACTGGCGGAACGCTTCAAATACACGTCCCAAGTGGGTGTGCTGAAAGCCCGCGCGGGTTTCGCGCCGGCCGATTACAAGCGTGAGGATTACCAGATCGAACGGTTGCACCGCATTGCTGTCGATGCCGGGTTGGATCCCGACATCGCCGAAATGTATCGCGAATTCGTGGTGACCGAAGCCAAGCGCAGGCATAAGCGCATCGCCGAGAACGGCGTCGATCCGGGTGTGCTCGACGTATTCGCCTGACCTGTCTGTTTTCCGCGAAATCGTTTCTTGCCGGGGCATGCCGCGCGCTACATTGATTGCTTTGGAACGTTGTTTTGATTGCGATTGAGAGGCTCGGCATGCGTCGTTCTGTTGCGTTTCGTGCATCTTGTGCCCATCATGCCGATAGCACGCGTGGTGAGCGTGATATGCGTGTGGCGAGTGTCCATCTGCGGCACATGCTGGCTGCGTCCATTGCGGTAACGCTGGTTTCGGCGGCTCCCGTATGCGCGGTCGGGGTTTCGAATGTGGTTGATGCGGTGCGTCGGAACGGCGAGTACGTCTCGGCGGTGGCCTCGCACGATGTGATGAGCGCATATGAGTCCGTTGATGAGCCGGGCCGCTTGTATTTGACGAGTGACGCCGCTTCTGCAACTGATACGGACATGAATGCAGATGAGGGCGCGACGTCTTCGCAGCGCGTGCCGCAAGAGCGTGTGGAACTGCCGTGGGATATAACGGCGACCTTTACTTTGGACGGTCCGACCGTCAGCGCATCCAAGATTTCCGGTGCATCGGGCGTGGTCGGCATCCGCATCGATCTGAAATCGGAACGACCGGAGGAAACGGCTGATCTGACGCCGATCGTCGCGTTCACCATTCCCAACCGCGTCGGCAATGACGCGACCTCAGACGAAGGCGTGCTTGTGTCTGCCGGCAATTCGTCGACATTGGTCGCTGCGGTAGGCAAGCCGGGTGAGGATCTTACGATTCATACGTATGTGACTGCGAAAAACTTCACCATGAGTTCGCTGTCTGTCGCCGCTGTTGCCTGCGATTCCGAAAGAACTGGCTGCTATGGCAATCTCACCAGTTTGACCGATCGCGCATCCACATTGGTGGATGGTTTGACGAATGTCGGATCGCAACGCAACCATGAGCTCATCGCGCAGCTCGAACAACTGCGCGATCATGAAAAGGAGCTTGCCGAAACGACCATCGCCCAGCGTGAGCAGGAACATGAGCAGGCGTTCAACGGGTATATCGACGCGTACGTCGGCTCGTATACGACGCATCTTTCCGGATCGATTGGCGATACCACGCAACTTACCGCCATTCTCGGCACCGCGGCCGAATTGAACGGCGATACTGCGGTGGCGCAGTCCGTGGTCGATCTGGCCAACGCGGTCAACGATGTGAGCGCCGCATACCGACATACGGGTGCCGCCGACGCGGTGAACGAGGTGATTCGCACCATCGAACAGCGTGGCACATCCGGTTTGGTGGCGGAACTCAACAAGCGTGCGGGCGAGGAGCAGCAGCGTGGCGCCAAGGATTACAGTGCCGGCCAGTCGCAGCTTTCTTCGGCGATGATTCCGTATTCCATGGATTTCACCGACGCGTACACCGCTCGGCTTAAGGAATTGGGGGCTTCCGCAGGTTCGGCGCAAAACTTGGAATCTCAGGCGATTGCGGATGTGCGCAACAGCATTGACGGCAATGAGAAGTTGAAGTCGGCTTCAAGCAAGGTTGACGATGCGATGCAGGCGTTGGCGGATGCGAGCGAGCACACGGGTCAGGCCAGTGCGTTCCACCAGATCGTGCTTCGTTTTGCGGATCAGCTTGATGCAGGTGATGATTCGACCAGTTCCGACGATACTGTCGATGGTTCGGAAGTTACGTTGAAGGGGTCTATGGGACTTGCCTCGGCTTCGGAGACGTCGCTTGCGGGCCGTGCCGAGCGGGCGCGTATCAAGGCCCAACGCAAAGAGGAACGCGCGCAGGCGGATGCGGCCAATCAGCAGAACGCTTCCGACGGTACTGCGGCCAGCTTGGTGGACGACAAGAACGCCATCAGCATGGATGATGTGATGAGCTACGCGGGCGGCCTGCGATCGTCATTTGGCGCGGCTGCCGATACCACGTCGAAGAACGTTGCGAAAGTCGGGGGAGTGGAATCAAAGAAATCCAGCGATGGCGATTCGGTAGATTCCGCATCTGAAAATACTGGAACAACAGGAAAAACCGCATCTTCCGAAATGTTGATGACAAGTGCGTTGCCGATTGCAGCATACGGCATTGCTGGTTCCGGAAATCGCACGTTGATTGTGCCTGATAATAGCGATTTGATTGACGAGACCGTTGAAATTGCGGCCGCTGCCGAAATATTGCAGCAGGCTTTGCAGAAGCTGTATCCGGATATGCCTGTGCAATCGCAGCCTGCTAAGGCCGCGCAATCTCAATATCTGCTTGCAGTTCCCGTTTTATAAAAATGTATAAACATAGGATCCAGATACACAAAGAGGGGCCTTCCAATCGTGGAAGATCCCCTCTTAGGCTTTTAGCCGGCTGAGCCGTTAAGCAGACAGTCCTGTGGACTGTCTGTAGGTGAAGTGAACGGCTTTGCCACGAAGGCTGCCGGTTTCACCTACAGTTGCCATTAGTTCTTCGGCTTTTTAGCCGGCGGCTCTCCAAGTTCGCTGTCGGCCACAATCACGTCGATGGCGGCTTCGGCATCAGCCTTGGCCTCCTTGACGGCTTCCTTGGCTGCTTCGGCGGTTTCCTTGACGGCCTTCAGTGCGGCGGCCGCTCCCATGAAGGAGATGCGTCCGACCACGCGACCGGCCTCGGCGATATCGCCCAATGCGCTTTCGATGGATTCGCGCGCTTCATCGGAAACGCCCAGCTGCACGGAAAGGATCGGGGTCTTCATCGAAACCTTGGCCTTCGACTTGATGCCACGCAGCGCGGCCAGAGCTTCACCGGCATGGGTGAGCAGCTCCGGGGAGACGGCTGCTGCGGCCGCATCGTACGTTTCAGCCTTCGGCCATGCGGCGTGGTGCACGGAGCCTTCGCCCTCATGCATCCAGCTCCACACTTCTTCGGTGGCGTACGGCAGGTACGGTGCCAGCAGGCGTGCGAAGGCATCCAAGCCCAGTCCCAGCGCGGTGCGGGCGGACTTCACGGCCTTCTCGCTCGGCACATGGCCGGTGGAGTCTGCGGTGCCGTATGCACGGTTCTTGACCAGCTCGATGTAATCGTCGCAGAACTGCCAGAAGTAGTTTTCGATGACTTCCAAAGCCTTGGAATGCTCGTAGTTGTTGAGGCTTTCGGTGGCTTCGCGCACTACGAGGGCCATCTTGGCCATGGCTGCGCGGTCCAGCGGCTCGGTCACGTCGGCAGGGTTCCAGCTTGCGGTTGCCGGAGCGCCCACATGGTGGTTCTCATCCTCACGGCCGATGGCCAGTGCGAACTTGGTGGCGTTGAGCAGCTTGATGGCCAAACGGCGGCCGATCTTCATCTGGCCTTCGTCGTAGGTGGCATCCAGGCCCAAACGTGCCGCAGCGGCCCAATAACGCACCGCGTCGGCGCCGAACTGCTTGATCGGCTTGTCTGGCACAACTACGTTGCCCTTGGACTTCGACATCTTCTTGTGATCCGGATCAAGGATCCATCCAGACAGGGTGGCATTGGCCCACGGCAGACACTTGTTCTCGAGATGCGCGCGATCCACGGTGGAGAACAGCCAGGTGCGGATGATGTCCTGACCCTGCGGACGCAGATCCATCGGGAAGGTGGCGTTGAAAATTGCCTGGTTCTCTTCGCCTGGCTCTTCCCAGCGGGTCACGATCTGCGGGGTGAGCGACGAGGTCGCCCACGTATCCATGATGTCAGGTTCGGCGGTGAAGCCACCGGGCACGTCGCGCTGGTCCTCGCTGTAGCCTTCCGGCACATCGTCGGTCGGATCGATCGGCAAGCGGTCCTCGCTCGGCACGATCGGATGATCGTAATCGGCGGTGCCATCTTCCTTCACCGGATACCACAGCGGGAACGGCACGCCGAAGAAGCGCTGACGGGAGATCAGCCAATCGCCATTCAGGCCGTTCACCCAGTTTTCGTAACGCACGCGCATGAAATCAGGATGGAAGTTCAGTTCGCGACCGCGTTCGATCAGTTCGGCGTTCAGCTTCTGATCGGTGCCGCCGTTCTTGAGGTACACTGGCGGGAAGTGACGATTTCGAGCGGCTTGTCACCCTTCTCGTAGAAGTTCGTCATACGCTTGGTCGGAGTCGGTTCGCCGTCAAGATCGCCGGATTCGCGCAGTGCGTCGACGATGATCTTGCGTGCGGAGAATGTCGTCTTGCCGGCGGTTTCCTGGAAGATGCGCTTGCCTTCCTCGTCTTCGATCCAGTCCGGGGTGTCCATCACGATGCGTCCGTTGCGCTGGATGATGGAACGCAGCGGCAGGTTCAGATCACGCCACCACTCAACGTCGGTCACGTCACCGAACGTACAGCACATGGCGATACCTGCGCCCTTGTCCATTTCCGCGGCCTTATGCGCCAGAATCGGCACCTTCACGTGGAACAGCGGGGAGTAGACGTACTGGCCGAAATACGGCTTGTAACGCTCGTCATCCGGGTGCGCGATCAGTGCGCCGCAGGCTGCCAGCAGTTCCGGACGGGTGGTTTCGATGTAGATCGGAGTGCCGTCTTCGAAGCGGAACGCCACCTTGTGGTAGAAGCCCGGATATTCGCGGGATTCCAGCTCGGCCTGGGCCACTGCGGTCTGGAAGGTCACATCCCACAGGCCCGGAGCGTCTTTCTGATACGCTTCGCCGCGGGCCAGATTGCGCAGGAACGCCTTCTGGGCCACGCGCTGCGGGTGCTCGCCGATGGTGTGGTAGGTCTGCGTCCAGTCGATGGACAGGCCGAGGGAACGCCACAGCGCCTCGAACTGCTTCTCATCCTGGGCGGTGAGCTTCTCGCACAGTTCGATGAAGTTCTTACGGGAGATCGGAACCTGATCCTTGGCGTCGATCTTCTTGCCATCGGTGCCTTCGAACGGCGGCACGAAATCAGGATCGTACTTGAGGGAGGTGTCCACACGCACGCCGTAATAGTTCTGCACACGGCGTTCGGTTGGCAGGCCGTTGTCGTCCCAGCCCATCGGGTAGAACACGTCGTAGCCGTTCATGCGCTTGAATCGCGCGATCACATCGGTATGCGTGTACGAGAACACGTGGCCCACGTGCAGGTGGCCGGAAACGGTGGGCGGCGGGGTGTCGATGGAATACACGGCCTTGCGGTCGCGGGTGCCCTGGAACTTGTAGACTTCGCTTTCGTCCCAGACTTCGCGCCACTTGTCTTCGAGACCGTCCACGCCGACCTTGTCGGGCAGCGGCGTGAGGTTCGCGTTGATGGTAGTATCTTGGCTTTCAGTCATAAACGCTAGTCTAGAAAGCGAATGTGACAACTTACGGAACTGCAGCCGAATGCCGAAATCGCAAGAAAATCAGCGCAACACACGGATTGTCCGCAGTGTTCGGCGATTGATTGACAATCGCGGGAAAATCACTGCAACTTCACTCTGCTCAACGGCAGCAGACGGTCGGTCAGATTTTTCGGATATCCCTGCAATTGGTCGCTTACCGCCATGAAATTCTTGCGCGTGTACAGCCAGTCGCTTGCCGCGTTTTCGCTGACGGCGCGTGCATACGTGCGCATGCGTGCCTGATAATCGTCATCATTGGTGGCCGCCATCGCGTCCGCATATGCCTGCTGCACATCGCCGTTCTCATAATGGAACACGCTCTGGCCGTCGGTGAATACGCTCGCATCGTTTTCGCCGCTCATGGTGGTGAGCGCGATATTGTAGGTGCCCGCGTTCATGCGTTCCGTGACTTGCGCCGCGGAATCGAGCACTTCCAGATTGACGCCGATATTGAGCTGTTCGATCGCCGATTTCACGGTGTTGCCGATCTGCTCATATTCCTTGGGCACCAGCAGATCGATATCGGCGATATAGTATGCGCCGAAATAGCTGCGCATCTGCTGGCCCTGCTCAAGATTGTAGGGGAACAGTTCGCTCAAATCCTCATACCCGTCTTCCAGCGGGCTTATCGGGCCTCCGAGCGGCGAATAGGCGTCCGGAGCGTCTTTGGCGATGGTCTGCGCGTCGATGGCGTATCTCGTCATTTTGCGGATCTGCTCGTCGGAGAACGGGCTTTCGGTGCCGTTATTGAAGGCGAGCATCACTTTGTCGAAGCTGATGCCGCTGTCGGAGTTGATGCCGCTTTGCTGGTTGAGCTCATCGGCGGCAGACGCGCTCAACGGCAATGCCATGCTGATTTTCTTGGCTTCCATGGCGCTGACCAGCGAATCTTCGGAAGCGTAGTAATACAGCGTTATTTGCGATGCGGCGGCTTTGGTGCCCCAATACGAGTCGTTGCGCTGCAGCACGATCTGTGTTTTCGACGAGGCTTCCACGGTGAACGGTCCCGATCCCACGGCTTTCTTGCCGTAATTCGCCGTGCTTTCCTCATCGTAAACAATGCCGGCACGCCCGCTCAACGCGCGCAGCAGGCACGGATTCGGCTGATTGAGGGTGATGACCACCGTTTTTTCGTCGGGATTGGTGATTTCCTTGAGACTACCAAGTTGGTCGGATCCCACGTAATTGTTGTTGATGACGTTTTGCAGCGACCAGACCACGTCGGACGAGTCGAGTTTATGGCCGTTGGCGAAGGTCATGTTGCTGTTGAGCGTGAACGTGTAGGTCAGTCCGTCGTCGGAAATCTGCCATGATTTCGCGATTGACGGCTGCAGTTTGTTGGTTTCGCTGCGTGACACCAGGGTTTCGTACACGTTTTCGAGCAGCGCCTGCTCCAGCGCGGTGCCCTGTTCGGTGCGGATGTCGAGCGATTCCGGCGCGCTGCCCTGAATGCCGATGGCCACGGAGGAGTCGGAAACGAGCGTGGTGAAGGAGGTAATCGGATTTTTGCGGTTCGTCAGCGACCAGCCCAGCCAGGTCATGACGCTGAGCATGATGGCGACGCCGAAAAAGATCAGCCATCGCGTGATTTCGGCTTTCAGCTTGGCTTCCCGCCCGTTTTCTTCTTCCATGGTGTCTTCCATGGTGCTGAGTCTAGTTGGCACAGGCTACAGCGGGCATGCGCGTTACGCTGCGAATGCGCTCGGACAGGTGTCGTTAAGGGGGCAGTTGAGGCAGTCGGGCTTGCGCGCATGGCATATGGCACGACCATGCAATATCAGCCTGTGAGACAGGTCCGTCCACTCTTCGGGCGGGAAGCAGGCGGTGATCTCTCGTTCGATGGCTTTGGGGTCGGTGGAGCCGCTCGCCCAGTCCGAACGCCAGCGCAGCCGCCCGGTCACACGGATCACATGCGTGTCGACAGGGAATCCCGGCACGCCAAAAGCATTGCCAAGCACCACGTTCGCGGTTTTGCGCCCGACCCCGGGCAGACTTGTCAAAGCATCCATGGTTTGCGGCACCTCGCCGTCGAACCGTTCGCACAATGCGTAAGAAAGTCCGATGATGTTCTTTGCCTTCGTATGATGAAATCCGATGGAATGAATGATGCTTTCCACGTGTTCGGGATTGGCGCTCGCAAGTGCGGCCGGTCCCGGATATTCGCCGAATAATTCCGGTGTGACCATATTCACGCGTTTGTCGGTGGTTTGCGCGCTTAGCACGGTCGCCACCAGCAGCTCAAACGGGTTTGAAAAATTCAGCGCGCATTTCGGATGCGGAATCTCCTCGCACAATACGGCGTATTCCTGATGCATGCGTGACAGTCGCGCTTGTTTCGATTCCCGGGGCATGGCACCAGTCTACCGTCGCATGAATATGCAATCGCGCGTACGAAAGTGAGATAGCCGACAGTCAGATCGCAAGTATCGTGGCAATCGCAAGCATCGCAAATCGCAGGCAATGCTTGCAATGCGAATAGTGCGACAATCAGTTTTCGCTCGAAGCGTTGTGGGCTGCGGCGTCCTTGGCTGCCGCCTCGCCTTCCTCTTCTTCCGGAGGATCAAAACGATAGCCGACATTGCGCACGGTACCGATCACATGCTCGTATTCGCCGCCCAGCTTGGCGCGAAGACGACGGATATGCACGTCGACGGTGCGGGTGCCGCCGTAATAGTCATAGCCCCACACTTCCTGCAGCAGCTGCGCGCGGGTGAACACGCGTCCCGGATGCTGCACGAGGTACTTGAGAAGCTCGAACTCCTTGTATGCCAAGTCGATCGGATGCCCATGCAGACTTGCCGTATAGCCGTTGGTGTCCACCACCAGGTCTCCGGAGTGGATCATGCCGTCTTCGTTCTGCACGCCCGATTCTCCGGAACCGGAAACCGCATTGACCGGCGAGTTGCCGCGCTCGGATACCAAGCGAAGACGCCCCTCAACTTCGGCCGGGGAAGCGGACGCCACCACCACGTCGGCGATGCCCCACTGCGAATTGACCACGGTGAAGCCACCCTCGGTGAGGACGAGCACGATCGGCGTGGACAGTCCGGATGCATGAATCAGGCGGCACAATGTTTTCGCCGTGGCCAGATCATCTCGCGCATCCAGAAAAAGAATGGTGTTTTCCGGCATTTTCACCAGACTTGCCGCGTCCATTGGTAGCACGCGTACGCGGTGGGAAAGCAGCGCCAGAGAAGGAAGCACGGTAGCTGGGTCGCTAGCGAACGTCATAAGCGTCAGATCCGTCACGTTAGCTCCCTTTGTCTCTTGTACTGGTTTTGTATCGTTGCCGCGATTGTACTCTTGTTGTGTGTTGTCGGCGTTTCATTAATTTTATCTGAACTATGTGGACACTTGCGGCTACATTTAATGGTATCGCATACGTAATGACCACATTATGGAAAAACATGAAAAGGGGACGAAATGACCGCCTCTGAAAAAGTTGCCGTCAAGTCGGCTCAGAAAGCCTCGTTCGGCAAGGTGTTTGCCGTCCAAATCGCCGCATATGTGGTGCTGGTTGTGCTTGCTCTGATTCCCGGCATTTCCTATGGGAATACGGAAGAGCCCGCAATCGTGTCGTTCACGGTTGTGGCTTCCGTGGCGATGATTGCGCTGCTTGCCGTGTTCAACCCGTTCCGCGATGGTGTTGCGGGGCATGCGATTTCCGTGATTGCGGGCTTGCTTTCCGTGGTGTGTGCCACGACGATGATGCTCGGACGTGCGATTTTCCCTGCCGGTTTGGGTGACGAAGACACGTTTTGGATGCAGGAAGGCTGGATCGCCGGCGTCGGCGGTCTGCTGATCCTGCTGATTGTGGTTTCGTTCGGGCGTCAGATGGCGCGTGAGAACCGTACGCATCTGATTCGTTCGCTGTCGCACAATGTTGTGGAAGGCGTTGCCATGATTGGCAGCGCGGGCTGGTGCTTCCTATCGACGCTGCTGCCGATTCGTTCCGGCGAAAACGCGGCTTCCACCGATTATGGCTCGACGACGGCGTGGGCTGTTGCGGTGATTGTGGCGTTGTTGCTGATTATCGCGCTTGACGCGTGTTCGTATTGGTGGAATCGTGATGCCGATCCCGATCCGCAATCCAAGAATCCGTGGATCGGCATTGCGCTGCTGCCGGTTATGATTTCCGGAATTGTGGTCGGTATCGCATCGTACGCGACCGTCATGTTCTAATAGTGTGATTCCTGCAATCGCGAGAAAACGCGAAAGCGCAGGAAAATAATCGCAAGTATTTGCGGTAAGCGGTAATGTAAAAGCCCATAATCATGTGCGATTACGGGCTTTTACTGTAAGTTTGTATATTTATCTGTATATCTGATTTGCGATTATTATGCGAGGAATCCGAGATGTTCCAGCAATACTTTCACGCCGATCAGAATAAGCACGACGCCACCTGCGATCTGTGCGGGCTTCTGCCAGCGCGAGCCGAACGCGCGACCGATATACAGACCGGCTGCGGAGAACAGGCCGGTGGTGATGCCGATGATGATCACTGAAATCCAAATGTTCAACGACATGAATGCGAAACTGACGCCGACGGCGAATGCGTCGATGCTGCAGGCCACGGCGAGCGGAAGCATGTGCTTCCAATCGAAATCAGCGGTTTCCTTGGCGTTCTCTTCATCCTCTTCGCATGCTTCACGCACCATGTTGCCGCCGATGAGGGCGAGCAGGCCGAAAATGATCCAATGGTCGACGGCGGTCACGTATTTGCTGAGCGTGGAGGCGGCGAAATAGCCGAGCAGTGGGAAAAGCGCCTGAAATCCGCCGAACCAGAGGGCGGTTTTGAACGCGTCGAGGCCGCGTAGTTTTTTGACGGTGAGACCTTTGCCGATGGAAACGGCGAATGTGTCCATCGATACGGAAACGGCAATAAGTAATGTTTGAATCAACATAGCTGGTATATAGGTTCATCCCGCCGGTTTCCCACGGGATGGGCCTCGACGGAGTCTCACGTCCGCCTACGCCTAGGGGTACCGACATAGAACTGCCGCGCCAGCCAGCGGGCTTTGAATTCTGCGAATACTGTTCGCATGCCGTGAATTACGTGTTCCACTATAGCGGCCCCGGCGAATATGCGCGTGCAGTATGAGTGTATCCCGTCTGCGGGCTGTTTCTTCCACTCGCTGGAGGAATCTGGACACTTGGAGGGTATGGTTTTGTCCGTTTTCCTCCAATCGGTGGAGGAATCTGCCCGCTGAGAAGTTGATTTGCGGGCATTTTCTTCCAGTGACTGGGGGAATTTGTCCGCTGGAAGCCGTGTTAGTGGGGTGATTGTTCCAGTGAGTGGAGGTTTTGCCCGCTGAGGGGCTGGTTTGCGGGAGGATTCTTCCAGTGACTGGCGGAATCTGGACGTTGGAAGGTATGCAAAAGCCCGTTGACGTGTGCGAGTGCGTACGTCAACGGGCTTTCCTTGGATTGCTACCTAAAGCTATCTAGAAAGGCGTGGAAATCACTTCTCGGATTCTTCGAGGCGCTTGCGGGCGGCCACGATTTCTTCCTCGGCCTTGGCGGCACCGGTCCAGTAATCGCCCGGCAGCACTTCCTTGCCCGGCTCCAGAGCCTTGTACTGCTCGAAGAAGTGCTTGATTTCAGCCTTGTGGTACTCGGAAACGTCTTCGACATCCTTGATGCCGTCGAAACGTACGTCAGCCGGCACGCACAGCACCTTGTCATCTCCGCCAGCCTCGTCGACCATGTGGTACAGGCCAACGGCGCGGCATTCCACCACGCAGCCCGGGAACACGGAGTTCGGGATCATGACGAGCGCGTCGAGCGGATCGCCATCCTCGCCCAGAGTGCCGTCGATGTAGCCATAGTCATCCGGGTAACCCATGGAAGTGAACAGGGTGCGGTCCAGGAACACGCGGCCGGTCTCGTGGTCCACTTCGTACTTGTTCTTGGAGCCGCGCGGAATTTCCACCACGACGTTGAAGGTTTCTGCCATGTCATTTCTCCTTGAGATTGGGCAGTTTGCATTATCAGTAACCACAATACCGCTTTCCACCGAAGTGGAACCGGTATTGTGGTATGAATCGAAACGAATTTCTAGTCGAGCTGACCGAGATTAATCAGATCGATTGAGACTCAATCAGTCTTCGACTACGGTGAGCACGTGTGCCACGTCGGCCCAAGGGGCGAGCGAAACGTAGTTGTCGTAACCCCATTCGAAGTCGCGGCCGGTCAGCTCATCATGCACCTTGAGCGGCTTGTCGGTGGCGAAACCGAAGTCGCCAAGCTCGATGTGCACAATGGACTGGTGCGCGTTGTGTCCGTCGAGGTTCACGATCACGATCATCGTATCTGCCTTGCCGGTACCGGTCAGTTCGGCCGGAGTCTGACGCAGGAATGCGATCACGCCCGCGTCGTCGCTCGGCAGAATGTGTAGGTTGTGGTAGCTGCGGCAAGCCGGGTGAGTGTCACGGATCTTGTTGAGCGAGGTCAGCAGTTCGGCGATGCCGTACTTTTCGGTGCTGTCCCAATCGCGCACCTTGACTTCGTACTTCTCGTTGTCGATCTGCTCTTCGAAGCCCGGACGCTGCTTGTTTTCGATCAGCTCGTAGCCGTTGTAAATACCCCAGCTCGGGCTGCCCATAGCGGCGAGCACCGCACGCACCGCATGGCCGGCAATGCCGTTGTCGCGCACGTAGGCGGTGAGAATATCCGGAGTGGTGGGCCAGAACGTGTTGTGCTGGTAGAAGCCGCCATTGCCGTTGGTCTCTTCGAGGTACTCTTCGAGCTCTTCCTTGGTGTTACGCCACGGGAAGTAGCAGTGCGACTGCGTGAAGCCCACATAGCTCAGCGCGCGCATCATGCCCGGGCGGGTGAACGCCTCGGCAAGGAACAGCACTTCCGGATGCTTCTTCGTAACGGCGGCAATCACATCCTGCCAGAAACGCACCGGCTTGGTGTGAGGATTGTCAACGCGGAAGATCGTCACACCCGCCTTGACCCACAGATCCATAATGCGTTCGACTTCCTTTTCGATGCCTTCCATGTCGGTATTGAAGTCGATCGGGTAAATGTCCTGATACTTCTTCGGTGGATTCTCTGCGAATGCGATGGTGCCGTCCGGCTTGGTGCGGAACCAGTTCGGATGCGCCTTGACCCACGGATGGTCAGGCGAGCACTGCAAAGCGAAATCAAGCGCGATTTCCAAGCCCAGCTCGTGGGCGCGCTCGCAGAATGCTTTGAAATCGTCCATGGTGCCAAGCTGCGGGTCAACGGTGTCGTGGCCACCCAGTTCGGAGCCGATGCCGAACGGGGAGCCCGGATCGTTCGGGCCGGCTACCAGGGAATTGTTGCGTCCCTTGCGGTTGGTCACGCCAATCGGGAAGATCGGCGGCAAATACACAATGTTGAAGCCTTCGGCTGCGGCGCGTTCCAAGCCGGCGATCGACGTCTTGAGGTTGCCGGGAACGATCTTGCCGTCTTCACCGTAGTAGGCTCCTTCGGAACGTGGGAAGAACTGATACCAGGAGGCGAAGCTGGACTTCGGGCGTTCCACACGGAAACGCTGCGGATTCGACTCGGACAGGCCGTCGCGCAACGGGTTGGTTTCGTGCAGCTGCTCGATGTCGCTGCTCTGGACTGCGGCGAGACGCTCTTCGGCGCTCAGCGACTTGTTTTCCATGGTCTTGGCGGCGTCGCGCAGCACCTTCTTGTCGGCTGCGGAAAGCTTGGAATCCTTCGCGTCAGCCCAACGTGCGAGCAGCTGTGCGCCGGATTCCAGCGCATTCTCCACGTCGTCATTCACCTTAACCTTGATGGCGGCGTCGTGCAGCCAGGACTGGTAGGTGTCTTCCCAGCCTTCGACCACGATCTGCCATTCGCCCAGCTGACGCTTGACGGCGGCATAATCGGCATCCCACGGCTTCAGATCGCTGTGTTCGCCGATCTTGACCATGGCTTCCCAGCGGTCGAGGCCCGGATTGGTGCAGGTCATGGCGAAACGTTCAACCTCGCGGCCGCGTGCGTTACGCACGGACACGGTCGCTCCTGCCTTGGTGCGGCCTTCGATGAACACTTGGGCGGTGACGTTGAATGCTTCGCCGAGCTCCACGCGTGCCGGGAACAGGCCGTTCTCAACGTTCGGGGTGATGTCGAGCACGTTCACGCGGCCGAACTGTTCGGGGCTGGTGCGTTCGATGACGGGGGCTGGGGCTTCGCCGACCGTTTGCGGTGCGGCGGCCTTCGCTTTGGTGGTGCGCTTGCGAGCGGTGGATGCCGTGGACTTTTTGGCTGCGGCGGTGCGCTTGCTAGGCGTCTGAGACGTTGCCGATGCCGTTTTGGCGGCCGCGCTTTTGGCGGTCGTCTTCTTGACGGCTGGTTGCTTGGTTGCGGTGGTGCGCGGTTCCGCGCTCTTATCTTCTTCTGCCATACCGCCGATTATAGAGGAGAAAAGGTGGATTTGGGTGAACTATCTTCCGACCAGCGATTTCCACCCTTTGTGGATAACTTGTTTACCTACGATTGGTAAAACGTTTTTTGTGGATAAGTTACGTTTGCTGACAAGCGAAGTTGTCCACAAAAACGGCAAAAAGAACGTCCTCCGACCACAACCCTTGAAAAAGGCCATGTGGCAATCGCAAGTATGCAAGCCTGTTGAATTACGACAACAACGATGTGCATATCGAAAGGACGATGCGATGAATGCGATGAAACGACATACGCTTGCGATTCTGGCCGCGGTATTGGCGGCCTGCATCATAGTCGTGGGAATGACCTGCCCGGCCGCGCTGGCCGCCGAACAGCTGCTGCGCGCGAACGGCAAGCATTACAACTATTTTCTCGATGGAAAACCGTATGTGATCGGGGTGAACGCGGAATCGAGATCGGGCAAATTCTATTATTGCCGGCAAATCGAAAGCATGACCGACTATAAGGTCACCGAAACCACCACCGTGGAAAATACGGAAGCGGCGCGGCGCCTCGCATGGCTGCTGTCCGAATATCAACATGACGGGGAACCGGTGCTCACGTATGCGGCGATCGGCGTGCTGGTGCACCGCAACTATGACGACCAAAAGGTGTGGGTCAGGCATGAGCAATACCTCTTCTCGGTGATGGACGGGCTGGAAAGCAAGGTCAACGAGCTTTGGGAGGAGGCCGCGAACAAGCTGCCGGTTTCTTCGAGGGTGACGCGTGATGATCGGCAGGGATTGCGGTCCGGAAGCCTGTTCGTGCAGTTGCTGGATTCGAGTGGACAGCCGATCGAGGGCGTATTCACGGCGACGATCGAAGGTCCGGCCGTGTTCGACGAGGACGACGAGCCCACGGCAGTCGGCTGGGCCGAACTGGAGGGAACCACCGTGTATTGGCATGCAACGGGTGCCGGCGAGGTCAATATCAAGGTCGGATACCAGTCCGTGGGATTGGATGAGGCCGTCACCGCGCAGAAAATGATGGTGCTGAACGATGTGGTGGAACGTGAGGATAGCCTGCTGACGTTCAATGTCGACAACCTTTATGCCCCCGAGCAGGAAATGCCGCAGACAGGAAGTCCGATGGGGCTGGTGTTGGGTTTGGCGGCTGCCGTGATGTGCTGCGGGGCGTTCATGCTGTATGCGGTACGGCGACGATGATATGCGGCGATGATGTCGTCTCGCGGAGGTGATGCTTCTCGATGAGAGTTGCGATATTTCAGCTGCAATATATTCCGCATGTGCGTGAGAATACGGCTATATCATGCTGAAAACGTTGAAATTAAGCCGCAGACGAACATATTTTTCTGCTGACGAACTCCCATTTTCACGTATCTACAATCATGGCGTCGTCGATACGAATGGAGGTTGCGATGACAGAAGAACATGCAGATGAAACGATGGTCGCGAGCATGCGTGCGGATGCCGAACGGCAGGGAGCCGATGATCGGAAGGTCACCGATGCGCCGCATTATCTGGCGCGGGTGCTGATGGCCAACGGCATACGAAACATGTATGGCGTGGTCGGCATTCCCGTCACCGATTTCGCGCGCATCGCGCAGGGCATGGGTATGCGATTCGTGGGCATGCGCCATGAGGAGGACGCTGTGAACGCGGCCGCGGCCGACGGATTCATCACCGGTCGGCCGGCTGTCACGTTGACGGTATCCGCTCCGGGATTCCTCAACGGTCTACCGGCACTGCTGGAAGCCACGGTGAACGGCTATCCGGTCATCATGATCGGCGGCTCCTCAACCCGCCATGTGGTCGACCTTGAGGAAGGCGAATACGAAGGCCTCGACCAGATGAACTACGCCAAGCAGTTCTGCAAGGCTTCGCTGCGCATCGACCGCATCGAAGATATTCCGCTCGCGGTAGCCCGTGCCATGCATATCGCCTCTTCAGGACGCCCAGGCGCGGTGTACATCGATTTCCCCGATGACACCGTGGCACAGACCCTGAGCCAAAGCGAAGCCGACCGCCTGATGTGGACGGCAACCGACCCGGCCCCCGCCATGGTGCCGGCACACGAATCCATCGACGCGGCGCTCGCATTGCTGCAGCAGGCCGAACGTCCGCTCATGGTGATCGGCAAAGGCGCCGCAATCGCCCGCGCGAAGAGGAAATCCGCGAATTCGTCAAGAAAACGGATATTCCATTCCAGCCAATGTCCATGGCCAAAGGCGTAGTGCCCGATACCGACCCACACAGCACGGCAAGCTGCCGTTCCACCGCGCTACGCGACGCCGACGTGGTATTGCTGGTCGGCGCGCGACTCAACTGGATGCTGTCGTTCGGCCAGGGCAAAACGTGGAACGAACATGTGAAATTCATCCAAATCGACATCAATCCGGAAGAAATCGAAAACACGCGCAGTATCGACGTACCAATCGTGGGGGATATTCGTTCCGCCATGACGCTGCTCAACGGATCTCTGGAAGAATACCCGTTCAAAGCTGACGAAACCTGGCTGAACATGCTGAAGGAAGCCAGCGCGAAAAACGTGGCGAAATTTGAAACCCGCGAACAATCCGATCAGCTGCCCATGAGCCATTTCAACGCCTTGGGAGCCATCAAAAAGGTGTACAACAAACACCATGAAGATCTCATTCTCACCAATGAGGGAGCCAATTCGCTCGATGATTGCCGCAACATCATCGACATGCTCGAACCGCGCCATCGTTTGGACTGCGGCACGTGGGGTGTGATGGGCTGCTGCACCGGCTATGCGATTGGCGCGGCGCTTTCCACTGGCAAGAAAGTGCTGTACATCGGCGGCGATTCCGCATTCGGCTTCGATGGTATGGAAGTGGAGGTGGCCTGCCGCTACCAGCTGCCCATCACCTTCGTGGTGCTCAACAACGGCGGTATCTACCGCGGCGACTTCGAAAACCTTGGAGCGGACGGTGATCCGTCGCCGCTGACGCTTACCTACAACGCGCATTACGAGAAGGTCCTCGAAGCGTTCGGGGGTAAAGGTTACTATGCCACCACTCCGGAAGAAGTCGAACGCATGGTCGGCGAGGCGGTCGAATCAGGCAAGCCAAGCTTCGTGCATGTGCAGATCGCGCAGTATGCGGGCAAGGAATCCGGCAATATCGGAGCGTTGAATCCGAAGCCGGTGGTCGGAGCCCTCGTTGATTCCGAAGTCACCATGTACGACTACGCGACCGGCGCTCGCATGTAGCGCATCGGCTGTCGGTATGACATGTGGGCGTGCGAACGGTGGAATGCGTGCGCCCACTTTTTCTGCCTGAAAACCAATGATCCGATCAACGTATCTGCAATATCCGCAATATCAGCAATCAAACAATATTGCAGAAGATTGCAGATAGAAAAATATAAAGAAAGAACGACAGTGATAAACATACTTGTTGACGACATCGTGCCAATTATTGTCATTATGGCATTAGGGTATATTTGTGGAAAATTCAGTTATTTTGATGACGATCAGCGGCAGGGACTTAATAAACTTGTGTTGAATATCGCGCTTCCTGCGGCGTTATTTGTGTCCATCATCAAATCGACCCGTGCAATGCTTGCGAAAGACGCAACATTGACCGCCATCAGTTTCATCGGCGTCATCGTCATGTTTATGGTGAGCTATTATCTGTGCCGGTTGCTGTTCCACCGCAGCATTCAGGAGGCGGCCGTCTGTGCTCTGATCGCAGGATCTCCGACGATTGGTTTCCTTGGATTCGCTGTGCTTGATCCGATTTACGGCAACACCGTCAGCACGAATCTCGTCATAGCCATTATTTCCATCGTGGTCAACGTGGTGACCATTCCGATCGGCATGTATCTGATCAACCTCGGCCAGGCCAAAGACCGAGCGAAGCTTAGCGTGCAGGCCGAAAACGCGGTCAATGCAAAGGCCAATGCAAAAGGCGATATCACGCTTGACCCGGCGCGAGATGCCGCAACCGACAAAACCGCCGAACTTATGGTGCATGGCACGTCGAATACGGGAAAGAACCGCAACGGCAATCTGCAGGCGTTGCTCGACGCACTGAAGCAACCGATCTGCTGGGCGTCGTTATTGGCCATTTTCCTAGTGTTGGTGGGCATTCATGTGTCAAGCCAGGTGGCGCCGACCTTCGATCTGATCGCCAAAGCGAATTCCGGTGTGGCCGTGCTTTCCGCGGGCCTCGCGCTTTCCACGGTGAAATTCTCGCTCGGTTGGGAAACCATCTGGAACACGTTCTTCCGCCTGATTCTGACGCCTGCAGTGTTCCTTGGCGTGGCGCTGTTGTGTGGCATGGGCGGTGACATGAACAAGATTTCGATGCTGGTGATGGCGGTCGCGTTGCCGCCGGCGTTCTCAGGCATCATTATTTCCAGCCGTTACAACATTTATGTAAAAGAAGGCGCCTCGACCACGGCCGTCGCCACGGTGGCATTCGCGGCCACCTGTCTGCTGTGGATCTGGCTCGTCCCCTTCTGCGTGGGCTGATTCAGTATCCTCACTGTAGCTCACGAAGCGCATATAGTAACGGAACGTTGAAATTCCAACGTTCCGTTACTGCATGCGCTTTTTGTGACGGTAAACCGTGAGACGTAAGACATGGGATTGTGTGCGGAAGTGCGGGGCGTGGACTGCAATGGATGTGACGCATAACAAATAAGGGCGAATCTTGTGATCCGCCCTTATTCGTGCGCCAGTGCGCGCTAACTTGCGTTACTTCAAATCAGCCTGCACACCATCGTTACCGCCGATCACACCGGAATCACGCAGCGAAGCGATCTGATCGTCGTCATATCCCAACGCATGCAGAATCTCACGGTTATGCTCGCCCAGCTTCGGCGCACGCTGGTAATCCGGCACGAAATTACTCATCGTAAACGGCATGCCGATCGTCTTGAAATCGCCGCGCGCATCCTGCTGGTCAATGGTCACAATCGTGCCATCCCCATTCAAATCAGGATCGTTCTCCAACTCATACCAATCCAGCACCGGGCCGACCGGCACGCCCTTCGCACCCAATTCCTTGGTCAGCGTGTACTTGTCGAACTGCATGGTGTACGCCTCAACACGCTGATACACCTCGGTTTTATGCTCGTCACGCGCATTGGCGGTATTGAAACGCGGGTCGGTCAGCCAATCCTCGAATCCCATCGCATGGCAGAAATTCTCGAAGCCCTTCTTGGACTGTTGAACCACTATATATACGTAAGCGTTCGGGTCATGCTCCCAGCCTTTCGCGCGGTAGCACCAGCCAAGCACCAAACCACCCTCCGCATTCGCTGCGCGCGGAATGGCTTTGCCTTGCTTGCCCCACTCATAATTCGGGTAGCAGTCATAGTAGGAAAGCTTGCCCAAACGGTCGAGAATCAACTGGTCGCGCAGCTTGACACGGCACAAGTTCAGCACCGCATTCTGCATCGACTGGTACACATAGCAACCCTCACCGGTATGCTCGCGCTGCAACAGCGCCGAAAGAATGGCGATCAGCAGATGCATTCCGCTGTTGGAATCGCCCAATGCGGCGCCGGACTGCGTGGGCACATTGCGCTCGCCGTCATACCAGCCGGTGGTGGAAGCGGCACCGCCCGCGGACTGCGCGACCGGCTCGAACGCCTTGACATGCTCGAACCGGCTGCCCTTGTTGAAGCCCTTCAGCGACGCCATGATCAGACGCGGATTGATCGCATGTACGTCATTCCATCCGAAACCAAGCTTTTCCACGTCTCCCGGGCCGATATTCTCTACGAACACGTCGGCTTTCTTCAGGAGTTCGGCGAGGATTTTCTTGCCTTCCGGATCTCTCATGTTCAGCGTGATGGATTTCTTGTTGGCATTGAGCTGAAGGAAGTACAGGGAGTACGAGCCATCCACGTCGTTCATTTCATTACGTGTCGGATCTCCGCCCTGCACCTTCTCCACCTTGATGACGTCGGCGCCCATCCATGCGAGCATCTGCGTGCACGACGGGCCGGACTGCACCTGCGTCCAGTCAATCACGGTGATGCCTTTCAGCGGCGCGGTGTCCTGCGTTGCCTTTGTTGCCGTATCGTGCGTTGCGCTGTCTTGCATTGTGGTGTCCTGCGTCGCGTTGTGCGCGTTCGCTTGATTCATATAATGCATTGCCTTGTTCTCCTTATATCTGGTGATATGTGGTTGGCGAGGTCAACGTAGCGCGTGCAACCTTGGAGAACGTTGGATTTTCAGCCTTGAGCGGCAATCTTCGCTTTCGGCACATGCGATTGGCGGATCCGGCGCATTTTCTCCATACTTTCGGCACATGCGATTGATGAACTCGGCTGATATACCCGGTTTTTGTCGGATTTTGTCCAGATTTTGTCCGGAAATTGGTTTTGGTGAGATTTGACGGAAAACAAAAAAGCTAGGAATTGTTGCAATTCCTAGCTTTCATCAGTAGCGGGGCATGGATTTGAACCATGGACCTCTGGGTTATGAGCCCAGCGAGCTACCGAGCTGCTCCACCCCGCGTCGGCTTGTCTTTAAGACAGCTCTATTAACTTTACGATTACTTCCAAATATGTCAAATCGGCGTGTCGCATCAGTCCGGCCATGCAAAACCGCGTTGCAAATAGCGCGTTATTCATTTTTCCTATAACGGTTTCGGCTGATCGTGGGGGCAGGGAAGTGCGCCATATCCGAGCCCGCACCATAATAGAAGCATGCCTATCAAGATCCCCAGCGGCCTTCCGGCCAGAGACATTCTCGACTCCGAGCGTATTTTCGCGCTTGAAAAGCCTGAAGCGGAGCGCCAGCGCGTGCGTCCGCTCAAGCTGGTGATCTTAAATCTCATGCCGAAGAAAATCGAGACGGAAACGCAGCTGCTGCGTTTGATCTCGAAAAGTCCGCTGCAGGTGGAGATCGATTTCATGAAGACCTCCACGCACGAGGGTACGCATGTGAGCGCCGACCATCTGGTGAAGTTCTATGAGACCATTGAGGCGTTCCAAGACAACTATTACGACGGCTTCGTGGTGACGGGTGCCCCCGTTGAGCATCTTGATTTCGAACAGGTCGATTATTGGGATGAGTTCAAGCAGATTCTTGACTGGGCTTCCGCGCATGTGTTCTCCACTATGTATTTGTGCTGGGGCGCGATGGGTGCGCTCAATTATCGCTATAACGTGCGTAAAGAGAATTTGCCAGAGAAGATTTTTGGCGTGTTTCCGCAGTATTTGCAGGATGAATACTGCTTTTTGACGAACGGCTTCGATGAGATTTGCCTGCAGCCGCATTCTCGCCTTGCGGGGGTGGACGAGGGTGATATCGCGCGCAATCCGGAGTTGCAGGTGCTCACGTGGGGTCCGAAGTCCGGTCCTGGGCTGATCGCCACCCGTGATTTTTCGGAAGTGTTCGCGCTTGGCCATTGGGAGTACGGCAAGTACACCTTGGCCGAGGAGTATGAGCGTGATATGAAGAAGGGCATGACGAATGTGCCGTTCCCCGAAAACTATTTCCCGCATGATGATCCGCAGTTGGAGCCGGTGTTCGCGTGGCGCGCCCATGCCAATCTCCTGTGGCGCAATTGGCTGAATTGGGTGTATCAGACCACGCCATACGATTTGAGCGAGGTTCCGCAGCTTCGTGCGCAGAAGCGTCTTGGCACGGATCGTTCGATTCGTCATCAGCCGGGTTCGCCGCGTGTCGACGCGTTTGCGCCGTTCGTGCGTGACGGTTATGGCGTGATTCACGATTGATTTGTGGATTGATCCGCATATTGATGTGATTGACGTGCGGCCGTGATTGGCGCGTGACTTTACGGCTGTTTACTGGTGGGGGCTTGCGCATGCGGCCCCTCTTTCTTTATATGCAGCACCTGTGTTATATGTGATATACTTGGTGAAACGTTTTATCAATATGCTGTTTTCGTAAAACAAACTATTGGTTGCGTCGGCTATCCGACGATTCACAAAGCTGTGTCTAGTTAGTACAGCTTGCTGCGAAACGCCGGGAAAACCAAATGGGAGTATGGAAAAGCCCAAGTGTGTGGATGTTGTCTAGACACGGGCTAATAATCCTATCCAGCCATTCGGAGTCGAATGCGTCGCACGGGACTCCGTTCGCGTCGACGCGCACTTCGAAGTACGCTTTGGTTAAGTAACCAGAACGTCACATTCGACTCGGTTGTTGGGTTAAACTAACAGCTGACACAAGAGCAGGAGGCGTGAATGATTGGTGCATTGGGAAAGGGCATGCTGACCATCGCTGATGGTCCCGAAATGCCCAGTGTCGATGACTTCCTTCCCGATCCGTTCGTTTTTCAGGCACGCCGTTCGCCATCAACCGCATCATCCTCGTTCGCATCCTTGCGACCGTCATCATGTTGCTGGTTCTCGGAATTACGGCAAGCCGTGCAAAGCTCATCCCCAGCCGTTGGCAGGGAGCAGTCGAATGGTTGATCGAATTCGTCCGTGACAACATCGTCTATCAGGTGATGGGCGAGCTGCGCGGCAAGCGTTATGTGCCGATGATCACCACCGTGTTCTGCACGTTGTTGGTCTTCAATCTGTGTGGCATCATCCCAGGCTTCAATATCGCGGCAAGCGCAACCATTACGCTGCCGCTGGTATTCGCCATGTGGTGCTTCTGCCAATACTGGATTGCAGGCATTCGTGAAAAGGGCCTCGGCCACTTCCTGAGGGATGAGATCTTCCCGAAGGGTGTTCCGGCCCCGATCTACATTCTGCTGTCCCCGATTCAGCTGCTTGAGCTGCTGATTATCCGTCCGTTCTCGTTGACGATCCGACTGTTCGCCAACATGGTTTCAGGCCACTTGATTCTTGCGCTGTGCCTTTCGGCCACGCAGTACTTCCTCATTGATGTGGTGAACAAGGTGTTCATGCCATTCGGCGTCGTCACCTTCGCGGCTGGCATGTTCATGTTCCTGTTCGAAGCGCTGGTCGCTTGCCTGCAGGCTTACATCTTCGCCATCCTGACCACCGCATACATCAATATGAGCTATCCGGAGATCGACTGACCGCCGGCTTTTTAATTGTTGCTTCTTGTCAAGCAATAACCAGAAAGGAAACAATCATGGATATCGTTACCCTCGCTGAGGTTGCCGGCAACCTGAACGTCGTTGGCTACGGCCTCGCCGCCATCGGCCCTGGCATCGGTCTGGGCATCCTGATCGGCAAGACCATCGAAGGCACCGCTCGCCAGCCTGAGCTCGGCAGCCGTCTGCAGACCCTCATGTTCCTGGGTCTGGCATTCGTCGAGGTGCTGGCACTGCTCGGCTTCGTGCTCGCCTTCATCAAGTAAGACTTGATTCAAGGTAACACCGAAGACGCAAACGAACATGAAAGGAGGAAGACACTATGGTGACCGCAGCTAGCGAAATGGAATTGTTCCTTCCGAAAAGCTACGACATTTTCTGGTCGTTGGTCATTCTGATCATCGTCGCCGTGTTCTTCTACAAGTTCTTCCTGCCGAAGTTCCAGGCCGTGTTCGATGAGCGCGCTGCCAAGATCGAAGGTGGCATCGCCAAGGCCGAACAGGCCCAGAAAGATGCCGATGAAGCCAAGGCGAAGTATGAGGCTCAGCTGAGCAAAGCTCGCGTCGAGGCATCCAAGATCCGTGACGACGCACGTACGGAGGCATCGCATATCATCGCTGACGCGCGCACTCGTGCCGAAAACGATGCGGCGCAGATCACCGCCACCGCCCAGCGTTCCATCGAATCGCAGCAGCAGCAGGCTCTGGTGAGCCTCAAGGGTGAGGTCGGCGTGCTGGCAACGGCACTGGCCGGCAAGATCCTGGGTAGCAAGCTCGAGAATGACGATGTGCAGTCGTCGATGATCGACCAGATGATCGCCGACTTGGACAGCGACAAGAAGTGATCGAAACCTTCAAGAAAGGGAGGTGACCAATGCGAGGAGAAGCATCGCGTATCGCAGACCGCGTATCGCGTGACTCGCTGGCCCCCAAGCTGCGTGACAGCGGTGAGGACGCATGGCGTATCGGGAACGAACTGTTCACGATCACCAGCGCGCTTGACCACAATATCCAGCTTGAACGTGCCCTCACCGACCCGTCGCGCCCAGTCGAAGACAAGGTTGCGGTAGTCAAGACTCTGATCGGAGACCAGGCCCATCCGCTCGTGATGGAGATCATGTCCGATCTGGTGTCTCGCCGTTGGAGCCGCGTGTCTGATATCGCCAATGCCGTTGAGGATTTCGGCGTTGATGGCATGATGTACTACGCGGATTACACCAATACGACTTTGCAGGTCTCCATCGAGCTCGCAGAGTTGCATTCCGCACTGCTCAACCTTCCGGTCGTGCGTACCAAGCTGTATGACGCAACCGTTTCCAGTGAAGCCCGTGTCAAGCTGCTGTACAGCCTGATTGGAGACGCGGATTTCACCAAGGTGACCAAGCGTCTGGCCGAACACGCGACCTGCAATCTGCGCAATCGCCGCTACTTGCAGACCATTCAGTGGCTGATCAACAAATTCTCCCGCCATATGGGCGAATCGATGGTCACTGTTACCACGGCAACGCCGTTGAGCAAGGAGCAGGTGGAAAAGCTCATCGCCATTTACTCGGCGAAGACCGGTCATCCGGTGCACATCAACTCGGTGGTCGATCCGACCGTCATGGGTGGCATGCGCATCCAGGTGGGCGACGAGGTCACCGACAACACGGTGGTCGCACAGCTGCAGCATCTTCAGCGCACGGTGAAGGCAACCGCCTGACGGTTCGCCGCACGGTGAACAAGCCTGAAACAAGACTTGACTGAATTTATAAACAACAATAAGGAGTGATCATGGCAGAACTTACCATTGATCCCACCACGATACGCAAGGCGCTCGATGAGTTCGTCGAGTCGTACAAGCCGTCGGATACCCCGACTCAGGAAGTCGGTTATGTCGCGACTGCTGGCGACGGCATTGCGCACGTGACGGGACTGCCTGGTTGCATGGCCAATGAGCTGCTGACCTTCGAAGACGGCACGCTTGGCCTGGCGTTCAACCTTGACGCCCGCGAGATCGGCGTGGTTATTCTCGGCGACTTCGCAGGTATCGAGGAAGGCCAGGAAGTGCGTCGTACCGGCGAAGTGCTCTCCGTGCCCGTCGGCGACGGCTACCTTGGCCGCGTCGTGGACCCGCTAGGCAACCCGATTGATGGTCTTGGCGAGATCAAGACCGAAGGCCGTCGTATTCTCGAGGCCCAGGCACCTGACGTTATGCATCGTCATCCGGTTGACGAGCCAATGTCCACCGGTCTGAAGGCCATCGACGCAATGACGCCTATCGGCCGTGGCCAGCGCCAGCTTATCATTGGCGACCGCCAGACCGGTAAGACCGCTATCGCAATCGATACGATCATCAACCAGAAGCGTAATTGGGAATCCGGTGATCCGAAGAAGCAGGTCCGCTGCATCTACGTGGCCATCGGCCAGAAGGGCTCCACCATCGCATCGGTGAAGCAGTCCCTCGAAGAGTCCGGCGCCATGGAGTACACCACTATCGTGGCCTCCCCGGCTTCCGATTCCGCAGGCTTCAAGTACATCGCACCGTACACCGGTTCCGCCATCGGACAGCACTGGATGTACAACGGCAAGCACGTGCTCATCGTCTTCGACGATCTGTCGAAGCAGGCTGAAGCCTACCGTTCGATCTCCCTGCTGCTGCGCCGCCCGCCGGGACGTGAGGCATACCCGGGCGATGTGTTCTACCTGCATTCCCGTCTGCTCGAACGCTGCGCCAAGGTTTCCGATGACCTCGGCGGCGGTTCGATGACCGGCCTGCCGATCGTCGAAACCAAGGCAAACGACGTGTCCGCATACATTCCGACCAACGTGATCTCCATCACCGACGGTCAGATCTTCCTGCAGTCCGACCTGTTCAACGCGAACCAGCGTCCGGCTGTCGACGTCGGCATCTCCGTGTCCCGAGTTGGTGGCGCGGCACAGACCAAGGCGTTGAAGAAGGTCTCCGGCACGCTGAAGATCTCCTTGGCCCAGTACCGTTCCCTGGAATCCTTCGCCATGTTCGCTTCCGATCTGGATGCGGCTTCGAAGGCCCAGCTGAACCGTGGTTCCCACTTGACCGAGCTGCTCAAGCAGCCGCAGTTCTCCCCGTATTCCATGGAACAGGAAGTCGTCTCCGTGTGGGCCGGCACCCATGGCAAGATGGATGATCTGCCGCTGAACGACGTGCTGCCGTTCGAGAAGGCCATGCTGGACTACCTGGACCACAACACCGATATTCTCAAGACCATCCGCGAGACCGAAGATTTCACCGCCGACACCGAGGCTGCCCTCGACAAGGCTGTGGAAGCGTTCCGTGAGACTTTCGTGACCAGCGCGGGCAAGCCGCTGGTCGAGAAGAAGCCTAACGTCAAGAACGCCACCCCGGTCGAGCAGGAAAAGATCGTCGCAGGAGAGAAGTGATCCATGGGCTCGCAACTCGCATTGAAATCTAGGATCGCCTCCACCGCGTCGTTGGAGAAAATCTTCAACGCGCAGGAGATGATCGCGTCTTCGCATATCGCCAAGGCACGTGACGTCGCCTTGAACGCGAAGCCGTATACCGATGCGATTTTCGACGCCGTGCAAGCGCTGGTGGCCCACACCCATATCGACCATCCGATCGTGAAGAAGGACGAGGACAACCCTCGCGTGGCTGTCCTCGCCCTCACCTCGGATCGTGGTATGGCGGGTCCGTACACCTCCTCGATCATCCGCGAAACGGAATCGCTGCTGGCCCGCCTCGATGCGGCAGGCAAGCAGCCGGAACTGTATGTGTATGGTCGTCGCGGTGTGACGTACTACAAGTACCGCAATCGTGATGTTGCCGGTACTTGGGAAGGCGATACCGACCAGCCCGGCGTGGAAGTCGCAGAGTCCATCTCGAAGGCACTGATGGACGCCTACATGAAGCCGGCGAGCGAAGGTGGAGTTTCCGAACTCTACATTGTGTTCACCGAATTCGTGAATATGGTCGTTCAGAAGGTGCGCGTGCTGCGTATGCTGCCCGTTGAACTCGTGCTTCCGGAACAGCAGGACTCCGGCCCTGTGCCCGAATCCGATGCCGATGCCGCGACCCCGCTTTATGCGTTCGAGCCGAGCGTCGACGAAGTGCTTGACGCGATTCTGCCGAAGTACATCCAGTCCCGTATTCATGAATGCCTGCTCACCGCGGCGGCATCCGAGACTGCAAGCCGACAGAACGCCATGCATACGGCTACAGACAACGCCCGCAGCCTGATCGACGACCTGACCCGCAAGCTCAACGCTTCGCGACAGGCTTCGATTACCCAGGAACTTACCGAAATCATCGGCAGCGCCGACGCGCTGAATAAGAAGGAAGAGTAGGAACGCATATGGCTGAGAATCAGACCACAGCGGCTCCCGAGACGGCTGCAGAGCCGACCACTGGACGCGTCACGCGTATCCAGGGTTCGGTTATCGACGTCGAATTCCCGGTGGGCCACCTGCCCGACATTTACAACGCACTTACCGTTGAGCTGACCAACACCGCCAACGAAGAGGGCGAAACCACGAAGAAGATCACGCTTGAGGTCGAACAGCACCTTGGCGACTCTACCGTGCGTACCGTGGCGCTGAAGCCGACCGACGGCCTCGTTCGTGGCGCCACCGTGCTCGACACCGGCGGTCCGATCTCCGTTCCTGTTGGCGATGTCACCAAGGGTCACGTGTTCGACGTGTCCGGCAACATCCTCAACAAGAAGGATGACGAAACCATCACGGTCACCGAGCGTTGGCCTATCCACCGCAACCCGCCGGCATTCGATCAGCTGGAATCCAAGACCCAGATGTTCGAAACCGGTATCAAGGTCATCGATTTGCTGACCCCGTACGTGCAGGGCGGCAAGATCGGTCTGTTCGGTGGCGCAGGCGTCGGCAAGACCGTGCTTATTCAGGAAATGATCCAGCGAGTCGCCCAGAACCACGGCGGTGTGTCCGTGTTCGCAGGCGTCGGCGAGCGTACCCGTGAGGGTAACGATCTGATCGGCGAAATGGATGAGGCTGGCGTTCTTGAGAAGACCGCACTGGTCTTCGGCCAGATGGATGAGCAGCCGGGTACCCGTCTGCGCGTGCCGCTGACCGCACTGACCATGGCAGAGTACTTCCGTGACGTGCAAAATCAGGACGTGCTGCTGTTCATCGATAACATCTTCCGTTTCACCCAGGCTGGTTCCGAGGTGTCCACCCTGCTCGGCCGTATGCCGTCCGCAGTGGGCTACCAGCCGAACCTGGCTGACGAAATGGGTGCCCTGCAGGAGCGCATCACTTCGACCCGCGGTCACTCCATCACCTCGCTGCAGGCCATCTATGTGCCGGCCGATGATTACACCGACCCGGCTCCTGCAACGACCTTCGCCCACTTGGATGCAACCACCGAGCTTTCCCGTGACATCGCTTCCAAGGGTATCTATCCGGCAGTGGACCCGCTGAGCTCCACCTCGCGAATCCTTGATCCGCGTTACGTGGGCCAGGCTCACTACGATTGCGCGAACCGCGTCAAGGCGATTCTGCAGCGTAACAAGGAGCTGCAGGACATCATCGCTCTGATCGGTATCGACGAACTCGGCGAAGAAGACAAGACCACCGTGAACCGCGCTCGTAAGATCGAGCAGTTCCTCGGCCAGAACTTCTACGTCGCTGAAAAGTTCACCGGTCGTCCGGGCTCCTACGTGCCGGCCGATGAGACCATCGAAGCGTTCACCCGCATTTGCGACGGCGTGTACGACGACGTTCCGGAGCAGGCATTCTCCGGTATCGGCGGCATCGACGATCTCGAGAAGAAGTGGCACGACATGCAGAAGGAATACGGTGCGTGATGGCCGGATTGACAATGCAGGTGAACATCGTCGCCGCCGACCACCCCGTGTGGCACGGTACGGCGAAGTCCGTCACCATCCTGCCTCTGAAGGCGGAATGGGCATCCTGCCCAACCACGAGCCTGTATTGACCGTAATCAAGGAAGGAACCATCGTTGTGGTGGATCCGGATGGCAGCCGTCGCTCCTTCGAAGTGACCGACGGTTTCATCTCCTTCGATTCGAACAAGCTCACCGTTGCGGTTGAGCGTGGACGTGACGTCAAGATGGCAGAGTAGCACTCGGTAGCATACTTCTGACGGTCCGTCTGTTGCGATTGCAGCAATTGCATATGATTGCGATTCTGTAGTTGCAGCAGACGGACTGTTTTTTAACATAAAAAAGATTAATCAAAACAAAAATAGGATTGTACATATCGTGGGATTCATGGCTTACGACAATCATGGTAGGGTAGTGCCTCGTGCGAATTATTGTTGCTGATTGCTCTGCCGAATATTCCGGGCGTTTGAATGCGTCCTTGCCGCTCGCCAAGCGTGTGTTGCTTATCAAAGCCGATAACAGTCTGCTGATTTTCTCCGAACTTGGTTCGTACAAGCCACTCAACTGGATGGCGGCGCCCTGCACCATCAAAGACATCACTCCGGAACATGCCGACGACGACGTGACTACGGAGGTTCCGCAGAAAGTCATTCGTGCTTCGGCGGATAAATCCAATGACGTGCTCGAAGTGACATTGCAGCATATTTATTCCGACGAAACATACGATTTGGGCGAAGATCCGGGGCTGATCAAAGACGGTGTCGAAGACCATCTGCAGAAGTATCTGGCCGAACAGATCGAACGCATCGGGGAAGGTGCGACATTGGTGCGCCGCGAATACCCGACCGCCATCGGACCGGTCGACATTATGGCCATCGACGGCAGTGGCAAGCATGTTGCCATCGAAATCAAACGTAACGGCGGCATCGATGGCGTGGAGCAGCTCACCCGTTACTGCGAGCTGTTGAACCGAGACCCGCTGTTGGCCCCCGTGCGTGGCATTTTCGCCGCGCAGACCATCACGCCGCAAGCCCGCGTGCTCGCTCAGGACCGCGGCTTCGACTGCCTGATCCTTGACTATGACGAAATGAAAGGTGCCGAAGACGACTCCCTACGACTCTTCTAGCTTATAAAAAACTCCCTGTTGTTATGCAGGGAGTTTTTATAAGCGAATCGTGATGTAGATCAGTAGGCGGCGAGGATGTCGACTACGAAGACCAACGTGGAGTTCGCTGGAATCTTGCCGGAATCCTTGTCTCCATAGCCAAGGTCCGGCGGCACGACCAGCAGCACCTGCGAGCCGACGGTATGCCCTGCCAAGCCCTGCTTCCAACCGGTGATCACCTCATCAAGCGAGAAGCTCGACGAAGCACCGCGATCCCACGAGGAATCGAACTGTGTGCCGTCAAGCAGCCAGCCGGTATAGTGCGCGATCACGGTCTGCGTATCCTTGACCTCGGCGCCTTCGCCCCTGATCAAATCCTGCGAGATCAACGTGTCGGAACCCTTGTATCCGTTCATATCGATCGACGGCTTGCCATCCTTCGCAAGCGTCACCTTCGGCAGATCGGCAGGAACGTCAAGCACCTTCGTGCCCGTTGCCTTCGTCAGATCCTTCGACTTCGACACGATCGTGAGCACCATCAAATAGGAGGTGCCAGCGGAATTCGAATCGTTCACACCGAACGCAAGCGTGGCGTTAAGCTTCTGATCCTTGAAAATGTTGTAATAATCCTCAGTCATCTGACTGGTGTCGGAGGTGACCACCGTAGAGCAATCGGGGGTGTTTTTCTCCCAGGTGCTCATGAGTTCGGAACCATCCTTGACATTGATGGCGATACCCTGCGTGCATATGCGGTCGCCGTCTTCAATCTGGTCGCCATTGCCTTTCTGCAATACGACGTAGCTGTTGTCTTCCACCGTCATAGGGGTTTTGAAGGAGACAGTCGGCTTCTCACCGGGCTTGCCCGTGGCGGTCACACCGGCGATCTGATTCATCTTCGACGAGGAATCGGAAGAAGACGAAGATGAATCGGAGGAGGAATCAGACTTCGTGTCGGAACTTCCGCATGCCGCGAAACCCAAGCACATGATCGTTGTGCAGGCGGCTGCGACGGCTTTGAAAAGAGTAGATTTGCGCATAGGTTCCACTTTAGTGGCAATCATTGATTTTCATAGTTTTTCAGGCTTTTGCAGAGAGGCAATGTAGAATAATGAATGCTATGACTTTATTGCAGGAAGAACAGGAAAAGCCGCAGTCCAAGGCGGGTCCCACGCGACACGCCAAGATTATGCGCGGCATTGTCACGCCTATTTTCGGCTTGCTTGCCATTGCTTGCATCGTGCTTGGCGTCTTGAACGCGACGATTTGGAAGCCCTCGGCACAGGTCACGGCGTCCGCCTCGGTTACGGGATCGCAGTATGTGGTCACCGATCCGAATGTGCTGCAATTGGTTGACGATCGCGTCACCATTTCGGCGAAGTCGCACGACAAATCCGCGAACGTGTGCATCGCCATCGGTTCCGCCCGCGATATCGCCGGATGGATCGCGGGATCCAAATACACGCGCGTCACCGGACTGTCCGACTGGTCCACCCTGTCCACGCTGAAGACCACGGCTCAGGGCACCGCCGATAATTCCGAGGCCAGGTCGCCTTCCAGGATTCCGACATGTGGCGCACCGTCAAATGCAATGCCGGTTCCGTTGATATGCAGTTCAAGGGTGCTAATACGAATAATGCCGAGGATTCCGTTGCGATTATCGATTACGGCGATCGCAAGGGAGGTTCGGTCACACTTGATTGGAACCGTCGTTCGATGCTGAATTTCGCCATGCCGTTCTATCTTTCCGGCGGATTGCTGGCGATACTTGCGGTGCTTTCGGCTTCCGTGTTTGCCATGCCTCCGCATAAGCGTCGCAACAAGCGCGCGTTTGCCATGGTTGACGGCATCGGTTCCACGCAGGGTGACGATGACGAGGTTGCCGCATGGGTGAAGAACGCCGAAGCGAGTGCCGCCCGTAGCGAAAAGAGCGGGCCGAAGCGTAAGCGTCGACGTCATGCTGGGCATCGCGCGAGTGATTCGGAAAATAGCCAAAACGAAGTTGCGCAGCCTACGATTGTCGATCCCGGCGCGCGCAATCTCGTTGCCGATCAGCAGAACGCTGCCGTTGATGGTGTTGAAGAAAACGACGATTTCGAACAGACTTCCGTGATTTCGCAAGATGAGCTTGCCGCGTATTTCGCACGTCTCGCACAAGAGGAAAGCAGTGCGGCCGCAGCGGCCTCGGGATCTGTAGAATTCGCGGTATCCGATGAAAACAACGTGCCCAACGAAGTTGACGAAATGGCCGTAACGACCGAGTCGGTCGGATCCAACGAAACATCCGAAAACGACGAATCCGACAACGACAAGTCCGACGAACCCGACAACGAGGAGGCCAAGTGATGAAGAAGCGTTTCAACGTAATCGCGGCGGCCGTGCTCGCATTGGGAATGGTCGTTGGCATGTGCGGATGCGAGGGGCAGCTGCCGCAGCCGAAAACCACGCAACGTCAAGATGCGCCGAATCTGACCGCCAAGCAAGAGAAAACCATCCGTACGAATATTCTCAAAACGCTTGACCAGTGCAATAACGATCGCAATATCGACGCCCTCGGTTCGATTTTGGAGGGGCCGGAACTTGAGATTCGCACTAGCGAACTTCATGTGGCGCAGGTCACGGGCAATCTTGACCGCAAGACCACGATTCCAACTGATCTTGCGCAGGCCGTGATTTCCACGGACAGTGGATGGCCGCGTTCGGTGTTTTCCATCACTTCCACCACGGATGACCAGCAGTCCAAGCGTCTGCTGGTGTTCCGCCAGGATTCCGCACGTCAGAACTACAAGTTGTGGGGTGTGGCACGACTGTTTTCGGGCGTGAAGATGCCGAGTTTTGAGATTTCCAAAACCGGTAGCGAGCAGGGAACGGAAAAAGACACCGGTCTGGTCATGACCCCGAAGGATGCGGTCGCCGCGTATGCCGACGTGTTGCAGAATGGTGCGTCCAGCCAGTATGCGCAGAAGTTTGCCGACGACGATTTGCGTACGAAGCTTGCCGATCTGACCGAACAGGTGCAGAAGGCCATGGAGTTGAACGAGGGATCACAGCAGCAGGTGTTCACACCGGTTGACGATGCCATCAGCGTTATGCGTTCCGCGGATGGTGGCGATCTGGTGGTGGCGCAGATCAATTCCGAATGGACGCGTTCAGCTGGCTCCGGCCGTGAGTCGCAGCCTGCTTCCGATGCGGAAAAAGCGCTGTTTGGCGACGGTCAGGCCACCAGCACCATGAAAACCACGTATGTGAATGTGGTCGCGCTGTACGTGCCTCCGGCAAATTCTGACGCGAAGATCACTGCAGTCGGTTCCGAGCGCCAGCCGGTTCGTGTTGAGGCACTGTGATCGTGGCAGTCGCACGAATGCGCGTAAGCTTGGGGCGAACGTTTGCAATGCGTGTTACGCCGGGCGCTTAATGTTGTTGATTGTTGATATCTAGGAGGCAAGCATGGCAGGTCAAAGGCCGTTTAATCCGGGAGTTTCCTTGGCAGGAGCCGTCGATCTTGAAGCGTTGAAGCATCAGGTGAAGGCTGAACCGGGGCAGGCTGGAGGCGCTCCGGCCGCAGGCGGTTATGTGATCGACACCACGGAGAACACGTTCCAGGCCATGGTGCAGACGTCGGCCACGTTCCCGATCCTGTTGCTGCTGTGGGTGCCGACCGATGATCGCCTGTTCGACATGGCACGCCAGCTGGGCAATGCCGTGAACCAGCTGAACGGCCAGATTCAGCTGTCTCGTATCGATATCGCGTCGAATCCTTCGATCGCGCAGGCGTTCCAAGTGCAGGGCGCGCCTGCATTGTTCGCGTTGATCAACGGCCGTCCGATGCCGATTTTGCAGGGCTTGCCGTCCGCTGAGGAAATGCAGCAGATCGTGGATACGGTGATTCCGAATCTGGTCGCAGCCGCGCAGCAGGCCGGTGTGACCGGTTCCGCGCCGTATTCCGGCGATCCGAATTCCGATGCGGCAAACTCGGCTTCCGCTGCCAGCGCCCAGGAGCAGGTGCCTCCGGAGCATCAGGAGGCGTATATGCTGGCACAGCAGGGCGATTACGCTGGCGCCGCAGCCGCGTACGAGAAGGTGCTTGAAGCCGATCCGAACGATGCGCGTGCCGCCCGCGAGCGTGCGAAGGCGTTGCTGTTGGCCCGTTCCGCCAATGCGAACGTGCGTGAGGTGCGTGCCGCCGCTGCCGACAATCCCGATGATGTTGAAGCACAGCTTGCCGTCGCTGACATTGATATGATCGGCGGTCAGATTCAGGATGCGTTCGATCGTTTGCTGGATTTCGTTGCGGCCGGCCATAAGGCCGATATTGAACCGGTGCGCAAGCGTCTGCTGGAATATTTCACGATTCCTGAGCCGACAGACGAGCGTTTGAAGCGCGCCCGCCGTCGTCTCGCCACGCTCATGTACTGACTCGTTTATTGACTTTAGGTACCGTTTAGGTACCGCTCAACCGTAGGCTGCGCAACTACATCGTTCTTTACGGCCTACGGTTGTTTTTTTTTAAAAAAGACTTATTCCATACGGTTGGTGCCGAAATAGTCGAGGAATTGCGGTCCGTCTGCTTCCAGTTCGTCTTCGAATTCGGATTTCCATCGTGAATATGGATTCGCGGCAAGCCCTTCATTGCTGAACCGCGATTGGTCGGTGATTTCGGTGGTGCAGAATTTCGGGATCACCAGATTGGTGACCGGCCCGATACGTTCCGCTTCCGCAATGATCAGGGGAGCGTTGGTGCCTCCGAACACGTCGATGTTCCAGCCGTCCTCATCGATCCAGTCGGTGAAACGGTTTTTGATGGTCACGTGTCCGCCGCGTTTGATGAGCTCCCCTGCGATGCGCGAATCCAAATCGCGGCTCGCCTCATATCGCGTGCCTCCCACGGACGGCCCTTTCACGGTGACTGATCCAAGCCGGAATTCGTCGCGATACTTTTCGAGCACAGCCAGCGGGTCGAGGTCCGGAGTCATGGCAATGCGGACGGACTTTGTTTTCAATCGCACGCGCAGCGCGTAATTATCCTGATGCACGTAATAACTTTGTATGATCAGCGTCGGACTGTCGTTATCATCCAACTGCGTCGGCAGGGCACGGCAGAAAAAACGGCGCGTGTATTCGAAATCGCCTATATTTCTGCCTGAATCCTCAACCATATTTTCAGTCTAGTGGAAAAGACGCTTCAAATGGTGTTATGTTGCTACAAATTTCGTTGTGGCGCACGCTATCTCTCGTTCCTTCCCCGTTCTATGCCCGTTATTTCCCCTCTAGGGTTGGGTGTGCTGTCGAAAGACCCGCCGTAGCTATGTTTTCGCAATAATGATCCGAGATTCGAAGATCGTTTTTCCGTAAAAAGTGTCGCTTTCATCTCAAGGCAGTGTAAAGTAGTTTGACGCACGGGTTTGTAGCTCAGTGGATAGAGCGTCTGTCTCCGGAACAGAAGGTCGTGGGTTCGATCCCCATCAAGCCCACCACAAAGACAAGTGAAGAGCCGGGGCAGGGAGCCGGTATTTGGAACATGGGACAATGCGTGTCGATTCCATGGGTACAGTGATTGCTTGAGATTGCGTTGTCGTGGTTTGCCGCGGCCTGAACGCAAGCAACATGCATAACACATTCTTCAAAGGAGAACATTATGAGCGAGAAGATGGAAGCGGTTGCGACTTCTGAAGCCCCGGCGGCGCTGGGCGCATACAGCCAGGCCGTGAAGGCCAACGGTTTCGTGTTCGTCTCAGGCCAGCTGGGCATCGACCCGGCCACCGGCGAACTGGCTGGCGAAACCGCCGGCGAGCAGGCAGCCCAGGCACTGAAGAACATCAAGCATATTCTTGACGCCGCAGGCACCGGCATCGAACACGTCTGCCGCGCCACCATCTACATGAAGAACGTCGAAGACTTCCACGAGATCGACGACGTGTATGCGCAGACCTTCATCGGCTCCGTGAAGCCGGCCCGCGTCGCGTTCGGCGGCAACAACATTCCGAAGGGCGCTCTCGTTGAGATCGACGCCATCGCTGTGCTCTGATTTCAGTGCGCTGATTGCAAATCTCCAGAAAATCCTTTTCAGGCTCGTATGCGGTTTCTTACGCTGCATGCGAGCCTGTTTTTGTTTATGCAATCTCAGGATTGCCGCTAAAAGTGAACGGCAGGCAACATGATTCCACCGATTTCCGTATAGTAATGCGATTGGGTATTGTGCAAACGCATGCAAACGCAAGAACGCAAGAACGCGCCCATCCAAATATGAAGGAGCAGTCGCGCATGGCCGAATCGCAAGTCAACGCATCCACTGCAGACACTGACGCCGCCGAATCCGCTGAAGCCGAGCAGGGCGGTCTTGAACGCAAGATGGAAACCCGCCATCTGACCATGATTTCGCTAGGTGGTGTGATCGGTACGGGTTTGTTCCTCAGCTCCGGCTACACGATTCACCAAGCCGGCCCTCTTGGCGCGATCATCGCGTATGGCATCGGATCCATGCTTGTGTATTTTGTGATGCTCAGCCTTGGCGAACTGTCGGTGGCCATGCCGTATGCGGGCAGCTTTCACCTGTATGCGAAGCGTTTCATCGGCCCCGGCACCGCGTTCACCATCGCCGTGCTGTACTGGCTGAATTGGGCGGTGGCGCTCGCTTCGGAATTCACGGCAGCCGGTCTGCTGATGCAACGTTGGTTTCCTGATTCGCCCGCGTGGATTTGGTCCGCCGCCTTCATTGCGGTGGTGTTCATGCTCAATATTCTGTCGGTGAGGCTGTATGGCGAGTCGGAATTCTGGTTCGCATCCATTAAGGTGTTTGCGATTATCGTGTTCATTGTGATCGGCTTGCTTGCCATGTTTGGTGCGATTCCGATTGCCGGTTACGATCACGCACCGCTGTTTGAGAATTTCTATAATGACGGCTGGCTCCCCAATGGTGTGATCCCGATTTTTTCGACGCTGCTGACGGTGGTGTTCGCATTTTCGGGCACTGAGGTTGTTGGTGTCGCGGCGGGGGAGACGAAGGATCCGGCGCAGGCGATTCCGAAGGCCGTGCATACCACGGTGTTGCGTCTTGCGATTTTCTTCATCGGTTCGATTGCGGTGATGTCCGCGCTGATTCCGTGGCATCGGTCAGGCGTCGACACGAGTCCGTTTGTGCTCGTGTTCCAGTCGATCGGCATGCCGTTTGCCGGCGATGTGATGAATTTCGTGGTGTTGACGGCAGTGCTTTCCGCTGCGAATTCCGGCTTGTACGTGTGCTCGCGCATGGTCTGGTCGCTTGCGCAGGAGGGTATGATCCCGCGCGTGCTCGGCAAGACGAATTTCCATGGTGTGCCCGTGTTCGCGGTGCTGTTCAGCATGGCTGGATCGCTGTTGGCGTTGTTGTCTTCCGTGGTTGCCGCTTCGACGGTGTATTTGGCGTTGGTTGCGGTTTCCGGCTTGGCCACACTGGTGGTGTGGGCGTCGGTTTCCGTCTGCCACTTGCGTTTCCGCAAGCAGTGGCTTGATCAAGGGCATTCGGCTGACGATTTGAAGTATCGTGCCCCCGGTTTCCCGTTCGTGCCGATTGCTGCGATTGTGATGTGCATCGGCGCGTTGGTTTTGGTGATTTGCGATTCGTCGCAGCGTTCCACATTGCTGTATATGATTCCGTTCGTTGCGATCTGCTATATCGGCTATTACGCTTCGGTGGCTTGGCGCAGGAAGCATGGCGAACTGCAGGATGATACGCGGGGCGATACGCAAGGCTGATTCTGTCTGCATAATCGGTAGACTTGGAGGAATGAGTCCAGAAGCGCTTAGTGAACTGATTTTCAATATTGCCAACAACCTTGTGAATGAAGGCAAGGCAGGCACCCTGACCACCGATCTCATCCCTCCGCAGGCCAAATTCGCCGTCATGCGTCCGAAGGACCGCGCACACGGCGATTGGGCATCGAACGCGGCCATGCAGCTGGCCAAGAAGGCCGGCATGAAGCCTCACGATTTCGCCGAACTGTTCGCCGCGGAACTCGCCAATGCCGATGGCATCAAGTCCGTGGAAGTGGCCGGCCCCGGCTTCATTAACATTGTGCTTGATTCCGCGTCCGCCGCAGCCGTGGTTGACACTGTGCTTAACGAGGGTGCGAACTACGGCAAGAACGACCATCTTTCCGGCAAGACCCTGAATCTTGAATTCGTGTCCGCCAATCCGACCGGTCCGATCCATATCGGCGGCACCCGTTGGGCCGCGGTCGGCGACTCCATGGCCCGCGTGCTTGAGGCGAACGGCGCCAAGGTGGTGCGCGAATACTATTTCAACGATCACGGCGAGCAGATCAACCGTTTCGCCAAGTCGCTGGTCGCGGCCGCCCACGGTGAGGAAACCCCGATCGACGGTTACAAGGGCGCTTATATCGATGAGATCGCACGTCGCGTCATCGATGAGGCAAAAGCCGACGGTATTGCGATTCTCGACCTGCCGCGCGTCGACGGTGGCGTTGACAACGATGGCAATCCGCTGGGTGAGGGCGATTCCGAACAGCGTGAGGAATTCCGCAAGCGTGCAGTGCCGATGATGTTCGACGAAATCCGCAAATCCATGAAGGATTTCCGTGTGAATTTCGACGTGTGGTTCCATGAGAACAGCTTGTATTCCGATGGCGAAGTCGACAAGGCGATCGCCGATCTGCGTGAACGCGGCGACATTTACGAAAAGGATGGCGCAACCTGGTTCGAATCCACCAAGCATGGTGACGACAAGGATCGTGTGATTATCAAGTCCGACGGCAACTACGCGTATTTCGCAGCTGATATTGCTTACTATCGCAACAAGCGTCATCGTGACAACGATCCGGCAGACATCGCCATTTACATGCTGGGTGCCGACCATCACGGCTATATCGGCCGCATGATGGCCATGTGCGCCGCATTCGGCGACGAACCTGGCGAAAACATGCAGATTCTTATCGGCCAGCTCGTCAACGTGCTGAAGGACGGCAAGGCAGTGCGCATGTCGAAGCGCGCCGGCAATGTGGTGACCATCGACGATCTGACCGACGCTATCGGCGTGGATGCCTCCCGTTATTCGTTGGCACGCACCGACTACAATTCCCCGGTCGACATCGACCTGAACCTGCTCGCTTCGCATTCCAACGAGAATCCGGTGTACTACGTGCAGTATGCGCACGCCCGCTCCTGCAATGTGGATCGCAATGCGGCTGCTGCCGGCATCACCTACGAGGGTGCCGACGTGAGCCTGCTCGACACCGCCGCCGACGGCGAAGTGCTTGCCGCGCTCGCCCAGTGGCCGGCCCTGCTGCGCGAAGCCGGAGACCTGCGCGCCCCGCATCGCGTAGCCCATTACTTGGAAGACCTCGCCGCCACCTACCACAAGTGGTACAACGTGGAACGCGTGGTGCCTATGGAGCTCACCGATCCGGAAGCTCGCGGCGAACAGGCTGAAGCCCTGCGCATCGCCAAGGCTCCGGAACCGGCTCGTGCAGCCGCACGTTTGAAGCTCAATGACGCCGTTAAGACGGTTATCGCCGAAGGCCTTGACCTGCTTGGCGTTGCAGCCCCAGACAGGATGTGATCGCCATGGCAGTCACCCCCATCTGGCCGGCCGGCTCCAACGTGAACGAGCAAGGTGAAATCACGTTCCATGGCCGCACTGCCGAAAGCCTGCTGAACGAATTTGGTTCGCCGCTCTACGTCATCGACACCGATGACGTGCGAGCCCGCGCCGCCAAATTCGTCAAATCCGCGGCAAATGCGTTCAACAACACCGTAACCCACGTCAGCTTCGCCGGAAAAGCACTGCTTTCCAAGGAAATCTGCCGTATCGTCACCGAATCCGGCATGCTGATCGACACCTGCACCATGGGCGAGATGCGCATCGCGCTCGCCGCGGGCGTTCCCGGACGGCGACTCGTGCTGCACGGCAACAACAAGTCCGATGCGGAAATCGAACTCGCCATTACCGAAGGCTTCGCCAAAATCGTGGTGGACGAGCCGAACGAGCCGGCCCGCATCGCCGAAATCGCCAAGCGTCTCGGCAAGCGCGCTCGCGTGATGTTGCGTGTTACGTCCGGCATTCATGCGGGCGGCCACGAATTCGTGTCTACCGCGCATGAGGACCAGAAGTTCGGTGTCGCCTTGCTGCCGGTTGGTGCCGATGCAAGCAAGCTGAACGTGCTCGACGATTTGGCTGACGTGACCCCCGCAGGGTCGAACGCACGCCTAGGCGAAAGCGAAGCCACTCCGGGCGAAAGCGCAGAACGCCAACTGCAGTACGACATCAAATACCCGTACGACATGAGCCACGAGAAGGTTTCCGAAGGCGACCGCAAACTCGCCGAAGCCATGACCATGGTGGCTGATGGCCCCGCGCTCGCCGTATTGAAGGAGATCTACCGCCATCAGGACGTGCTCGAACTGGTCGGCGTGCATTCGCATATCGGATCGAACATTCACGATGCGGACGCCTTTATCCAGGCCGCGAAGCGCATGATGCTGCTGCGCAAGACCTTCTACGCCACCGACGCATACACCCTGCCGGAGGTCGACTTGGGCGGCGGCTATTCCGTGGCCTACACCGATGGCGAGGATTCCATGGATCTCGATACGGAACTTGCCCGCCTTGCCGATGCGGTCACCACCGTGAACCGTGCGCTCGGCATGCCCGCTCCGGTCATCTCGTTCGAGCCGGGCCGTTGGACGGTCGCCCCGACCGGCGTCACCCTGTATCGTGTGGGCACGGTCAAGCCGGTGCAGCTTGCCGGAACCGCGAAAGACAAGGCTGGCAATCCGGTTACGGAACGCGTGTACGTGTCTGTCGACGGCGGCATGAGCGACAATATTCGTCCGGCATTGTATGGATCGGATTACACTGCGAGAATCGCCAATCGTGAGGGTTCCAGCGAAACCAAGCTGTGCCGTGTGGTCGGCATGCACTGCGAATCGGGCGATATCATCGTCAACGAGGTGCGTCTTCCTGCCGATATTCAGCGTGGTGACGTGCTTGCGGTGCCTGTTACGGGTGCATACGGTCGCACGATGGCCAGCAACTACAATCAGGCGCTGATTCCTGCGGTTGTTGCCGTATCCGAGCAAGACGCGCATGTGATGATTCGCCGTCAGACGGTCGATGATCTGCTGGATTGGGATGTGAGCGAATAGCGATTCGTGGCGTTTCGCTCGTGTTTCGTATTGTTCATGGCGATTCGTCTCAAATTACGGATGCAGCGTGGATGCAGTATGGGCGGTTTTCGGGGCAAAGCTCGGAAACCGTCCATTTTCGTATGATTTCGCGGTCTTACGTCATATCGGGACCGTACAATAGGCAGGGTTACACCAATACTTCACATTCAAGGGAGGATGCCTTGGTACAGGAAGATGTTGCGCCGATTCGCGTTGGATTGTTGGGCGCGGGCACGGTCGGCTCTCAGACCGCACGCCTGCTGGTGGAGCAGAAGGATGAGCTCGCCGCACGCATCGGACGACCGATCGAACTGACCGGCGTCGCCTGCCTTGATCCGTCGGAAACCGACCCGTTCCCGTGGATCGACAAGTCCGTGGTGACCACCGACACCATGAGCGTGGCCACCAATGCTGACATTGTGGTCGAACTGATCGGTGGAACCGGCGTGGCCCGCAAGTTCGTGCTTGCGGCCATCGAATCCGGCGCTTCCGTGGTTACCGCCAACAAGGCGCTGTTGGCCAAGTATGGTCCAGAAATCTATGCCGCCGCCGAAGCCAAGGGCGTCGATATCTACTTCGAGGCTTCCGTGGGCGGTGCTATTCCGTTCCTCAAGCCACTGCGTGAATCCCTCGTCGGAGACAAGGTGACGAGCATGCTCGGCATCGTCAACGGCACCACGAACTACATTCTCGACGAAATGACCACCAAGGGTCTTGATTTCGACGACGTGCTGAAGGACGCTCAGGCCAAGGGATACGCCGAAGCGGATCCGACCGGGGACATCGAAGGCTACGATGCGGCCAACAAGGCGGCCATCATGGCCACGCTCGGCTTCCACACCAACGTGACCATCGATGATGTGTCCGTTGAGGGCATCACCAAGATCACCGCCGACGATATTGCTGCCGCAACCGCCGAAAACAAGGTCATCAAGCTGCTGGCCGTGGTGGAGAATGGCGAGGCCGGTGTGTCTGCCCGCGTGTATCCGGCGCTGATTTCCAACGAGCATCCGCTGGCTTCCGTGCATGGTTCCTTTAACGCGGTGTTCGTGAAGGCCGAAGCGGCTGACGATCTGATGTTCTACGGTCGTGGCGCTGGCGGCGCTCCGACCGCTTCTGCGGTGGTCGGCGATGTGGTGACCGAGGCGCGTCACATCGCACAGGGCTGCACCGGCCCGACCATTCCGTTGTATAAGGATTTGAAGAAGGCTCCGATCGAGGCTTCCAAGGCCGAGTTCGCGGTGCGTTTCGTGATTCACGACAATCCGGGCGTACTTGCGGCCATTGCGGCCAAGTTCGCCGAACATGGCGTGTCCATCAATGGTGTGAACCAGGATCTCAAGCCCACGCTGAAGGATCCGGCTACGACGGCGAACTGCAGCAGCTGCGCCTTGTCACGCACATGACCGACGAGCTTACCCTGCGTGAAACCGTGAAAGACGTGTGTGCACTCGACTGCGTGGTTGGCGAGCCTTCCATCCTTCGCGTGCTCAACTAACAGTTATGAGACGGCTGCTCAAATCGTTGCGATTGGGCGGCCGTCTCTTTATTCATATTCCGGCTGCTGTGTTGGGCAATTGCTTGCCGATTGTTTACTCAATCGCCCGCTGATTATGGGCTTGAATTTGACTCTTGTACCCTTTCGGGTATACGGTGCTACATTTGTAAAGAAGATGTGACGAAGGACGACGAGATATGACTCCAGTTACTCGTAAAGTGCGTGTGCGTGTTCCGGCTACCAGCGCCAATCTTGGTTCTGGCTTTGATACGGTCGGACTTGCTCTGGACTACCACGACGAACTTGAATTCACGCTGAGCGCCGATCCGGTGAACACTGCGGCTCAGGTGATGATCGAAGGCGAAGGCGCCGATACTCTCCCGCGTGACGAAACCCACTTGGTGGTTTCCACGTTCCGCCGCGCATGCCAGACCTTTGGTCTGGGCCGTGTGGGCTTCATTCTTCAGGCTCACAACAACATTCCTCAGGCACGAGGCATGGGCTCTTCCGCAGAGGCCATTGTGGCGGGCATCGCAGCCGCGGCCGCTTTCGCGCAGGACGACGAACTCAACCGTGATGCCGTGTTTGAGCTTGCTGCGGCCATCGAAGGCCATCCGGACAACGTGGCTCCGGCCGTGTACGGCGGGCTCACCATGTCTTGGGACATGGAAACCCCCGAAGGTGTCGGTTCCGTGCCGATTCCGGGCGGCGAACCGCTGCATAAGGGCTTCCATACCATTAACTATCGCGTTGCCGACGATCTGACCGCCGCCGTGTTCGTGCCGGATTATGAGCTGTCCACCGAAAAGGCACGCCAGGCGCTGCCGGGCCAGCTGGCGTTCAAGGATGCCGTGCACAATGTGTCTCGCGTGAGCCTGCTGCCGGCCGCCATGAATCCTGCGATGCTGGCGACTGGTCAGCGTCAGGACGTCAACGCGTTGCTGTTCGCCGCCACGCAGGATCGTCTGCATCAGCCGTATCGCGCTCCTTTGATGGAACCGTCGTGGACGCTGATCGAAAAGCTGCGTTCCCATGGTTTCGCTTCCATGGTTTCCGGCGCCGGCCCATGCGTGCTCGTGCTGCATCATGGCGACGCTCGTGAACAGCTGGGACAGCTTGCTTCCGAAGAGCTCGCTTCCGGTCATTGGCGTGTGCTGCATTTGGGCGTCGACACCAAGGGTGTGCAGGTGGAACGCGCATGAACAACTCCATTCCGCTGATTCTCGCTTCCAAATCCAAGCCTCGCCGTGACGTGCTTTTCTCGGCGGGCATTTGCCCCACGATTCGCGTATCGAACGTGGACGAGCCGGCGGCGCTCGAACGTGAGGCGGCCGCCATGGGCGTTGCCGTAAGCGATCTGAGCGTGGAACAGCGGGTGATGATTCTCGCTACGGCCAAAGCCGAAGCCGTACATCAGGCGTATCGGAACGTTGCCGCCACCGCTGCGGCGGCGCACGGCGATCGTGTGGTCGGATTTCCGCTGAAAGCCGTTGCCGAATCTTCCGAACATTCGGATAATGCTGAAAATACTGGGGATTCCGCATCTTTAGAACATCATCGTGTTACGTTGCGTGCGGACGAAGTGCAGTCCGCCTCCGATGTGAAGACCCGCGATTTTTCGGGAGTCACCATTCCTACGATCACCGAATCGATTGCTGATTTCGTTGATGGCAAGCCGAGCCTGACCCGTGCGAAAGTCGGTCCGCTGATTCTTGGCTGCGATTCCATGTTCCTGCTTGACGGCGAATGTTACGGCAAGCCGCATAGCGCTGAGGTGGCTCGGGAACGACTGCGTGCCATGCGTGGCGCCACCGGTGAATTGTGGACGGGCCATTGCCTGATCGACTTCGCCACCGGGCGTATCGCGCGAGGCGCGAGCAGGGCAACGCTGCACTTCTGCGAATATTCCGACACCGATATCGAACGGTACATCGCCACCGGAGAACCGTTGGAAGTGGCTGGTTCCTTCACGCTTGAGGGCTTCGGCGGAGCATTCATCGACTCCATCGAAGGCGATCCGCACGGCATTATCGGCCTGAGCCTTCCGCTGGCGCGCCGTTTGGCCGCCGAGCTCGGCGTGGAATGGACCGATCTGTGGAATGTGACGCGAGCCGATCAAGAACCGAACGTCGAACACGATTCGCGAACCGGTGCCGCGAAGCCGCTTCCTCCCAAGGAAAACGTGCATCAGCCGGGTGATGGTTGGATTGATTGCGATTGCGGCCGCAAGCATTGGGGCACGAACGGCGCGTCCGGCGTGCTCTTGGCCCGCCGAAGCGAACAGACCGGCGAAGTGACGCACGTTGTCATGCAACATCGCGCGGTGTGGAGCGCGGAAGGTGGCACATGGGGCATTCCAGGAGGTGCCACCGCCGACGGTGAAAGCCCGATCGAGGGCGCGCTGCGCGAATCGTACGAGGAAGCCAACATCACGCCGGAAGATATCGACGTGGTCGGATCATACTGCGAAGACCACGGACCGTGGGCCTACACCACCGTGTTCGCTTTCGAAAAGCCGGGGCACCGCGTGGAGCCGAAGGCCAACGACGACGAAAGCATGGAAATCGAATGGGTGCCGATTGAGGAAGTCCCCAATCGTAAACTGTTGACCGCCATGCGTACCGACTGGCCGAATTTCGCTGCGCGACTCGCTCAAATGGCTGAAAAATAGCGTCTGTTAGCGCTAACCGAAGTTGCGTGTAGAATAGTCGAAAGTAACAACGGTAGTGTGCGGAAGGCGACGGAGCATGGCAGGCAAGCGCAATGCGGCAAACAAACGCCCCTCGATGTTCGAAGTGGCGAAAATGGCTGGTGTCAGCCATCAAACGGTGTCGCGCGTCATCAATCATTCCCCCGACGTGTCTGATGCCACCCGCGAAAAAGTACAGAAAGCCATCGACGCGCTTGGATACCGTCCCAGCAATTCCGCGCGTGCCCTCGCTTCGCATCGCTCCCGCACCATCGGCTTGGTTGCGGGCGGGCAACGCTTTTATGGTCCGATTTCCGCGATTTCCTCGATTGAGGCGATGGCGAGGCAGCATGGACTGTTCATGTCGGTGAGCATGGTGCACGAGGCGCTCTGCTCGCAGACGGAATTCGACGAATTGTGCTCAACGTTCGATGAGATGAACGTGGACGCGTTCATTTTCCTCACGCCGACGGATGTTATGTTTTCCGCCGCCTGCCGTGCGCAGATCACGCAGCCGCGCGTCATCGTCACCTCCACGCACGGCAGCATCAGCGTGCAGGATGGTTTGCGCTTGATGAAACCGGCCGACCGTCGCCGAGTATCCGTAGTGGGAGTGGACCAATGGTCGGCCATGGCCGACGTGATGCATTTGGTGGTCGAGCATGGGCATCGTTCCGTGCTTTATTTCGCAGGTCCGAAGGATGGCGTGACGCCGCCACGCGTTTGATGGCGTGGAATAAGCTGTGTGCGGCCAATGCGGTGAGTTCCGTCACCGTGCAATGCGAAACCTGGGAATCGACCGAAGCGTATGGCAAGATGAACCATATTCTCGAAAACATCGGTCGTACCGGCGGAAATCTGCCGACGTGCATGGTGTGTGCGAACGACAGCCAGGCGGTTGGTGTGTCTCGTGCGCTGCATGAACATGGCATGCGTATTCCGCAGGATGTGAGCTTGGTCGGTTTCGACGACATGCCCGCCATGGACAACATGTACCCGCCGCTGTCCACGGTTCGCCCGGATTTTGAACAGCTTGGCGTTGCCGCCATGCGTGAGACGCTGTTTTTGCTGGGGGAGGGCGATGAGAATTCGTTCGCCTCGTCGCAGCATGGCGTCGGCCTGATTCCCGCGAAGGTGATCGGCCGCACTTCTTTGGGCACCGCCAGCCGTCGCTGAATATTTCCTGCGATTTTTGTATTTCTTGTGATTCTCGTATCTCTTTTTGCCGCATGTGCTGCGATTGCCGGATTTCGTAATGCCGGTATATCAAGAAAATCGGCTGACGATCTGCCGGTAGTACGTTGACGATTGCGTGACACGTCGAACTTGTATAGTCGCCACTTTCTGTTTAGAATAGTGAGCGTTAACAGTGAGCGCTAACATTCCGTCGACAATGTGGTTGTGAGGCGCTCGGATGCAAGGAGTTTGAAACTATGGCGCAAGAGCAGGGACTTGACGATCGCATCGCGCTGACCGCCGAGAAAATCCGCGCTGGCAAGACGAGTCTGGGCATCGAATTCGGCTCCACCCGAATCAAGGCCGTGCTCATCAACGACACGTACACCACCATCGCAGCCGGCGACTACGGCTGGGCCAGCCACTTGGAAGACGGCCTGTGGAGCTATTCGCAGGAAGAAATCTGGACCGGGCTGCAGACCGCATACGCGGCGCTCGCCGAAGATGTCGAAAACGCTTACGGCGAAAAGCTCACCCGCGTGGGACGCATCGGCTTCTCCGCCATGATGCACGGCTACCTCGCCTTCGGCAAAGATGGCGAACTGCTGGTGCCGTTCCGCACCTGGCAGAACACCAACACTTCCGAAGCACACGAGAAGCTTTCCGAACTGTTCCAGTACAACATTCCGGAACGCTGGTCCATCGCACACCTGTACCAGGCCGTGCTCAACAACGAAGAGCACATCGGCAAGGTCGATTTCTTCACCACCCTCGCCGGCTACGTGCACTGGAAGCTCACCGGCAAGAAGGTGCTCGGCGTTGGCGACGCATCCGGCATGTTCCCGATCGACCCTACCACGCACACCTACGAAACCGAATTCATTGAGAAGTTCAATGCGATTCCGGAAGTCGCAGCCCAGCCGTGGAAGCTTGCCGACCTGCTGCCGGAACCGCTGGTTGCAGGCACTCCTGCGGGCACGCTGACCGAAGAGGGCGCCAAGCTGCTCGATCCGACAGGCACGCTGCAGCCGGGAATCACATTCGCTCCGCCGGAGGGCGATGCTGGCACCGGTATGGTGGCCACCAACTCCGTACGCGTGCGCACCGGCAACGTTTCCGCCGGCACCTCCATCTTCGCCATGGTTGTACTCGAACGCAAGCTGGAACGCCTGCACCCGGAAGTGGACCTCGTCACCACTCCGGCAGGCGATCTCGCAGGCATGAGCCACGCCAACAACTTCACCTCCGACCTCAACGCATGGGTTGGTCTGTTCGGACAGTTCGCAGCTGCAATCGGCACTCCGGTCGACGCCGGCACCCTGTATGGCACGCTGTTCCGCGCGGCCATCGCGGACGACGTTGACTCCAACTGCGGCGGACTCATCAACTACCCGTTCCGCTCCGGCGAATTCCTCGCAGGACTGCCCGAAGGCCGACCGCTGTTCGCGCGCGGTCCGGAAGCCCGCATGAGCCTCGGCAACTTCATGCGCGCCCAGCTGTTCAGCGCATTCTCCCCGGTGAAGATCGGCATGGATGTGATGACCAAGGACGAAGGCGTTGCCGTTGACTCCCTCGTCGGCCACGGTGGCATCTTCACCACCCCGAAGGTCGCCCAGAAGATTCTCGCAGCCGCATTCGATACGCCGATCAAGGTGATGTCCACCGCAGCCGAAGGCGGCGCATGGGGCATGGCCGTGCTTGCCGACTACCTGTGGCACGCCGACCAGCCGCTCGACGAATTCCTTGACGCTCGTGTGTTCGCCGATGCCGCTTCGACCACGGAAAATCCGGATGAAGGCGATGTCGCAGGATTCGAGGAATTCTTCGATCGCTTCCGCAAGGGACTGCCGATTGAGCATGTTGCAATCGAAAGCATTCCGCTGGAAACCAAGTAAATAAATATTTTAAAAACTTATTTCAATTTGAAAGGAAATGATTATGGCTACTTTGGCTGATTATGGTCCTGAGGTTCGTGCCGAGGTCAAGCAGGTGCGCGAGGTCGTGGCGACCTTGCACGAGCAGCTGATCAAGTGGAACCTGGTGGTGTGGACGGCTGGCAACGTGTCGCAGCGTCTGCATACGGCGGATCTGATGGTGATCAAGCCGTCGGGCCTGCGTTACGAGTACCTGACGCCGTCGAGCATGGTGGTGTGCGATCTGGACGGCAACGTGGTGGACGGTTCGGAGGCTCCTTCCTCCGATACGGCGTCGCATGCGTACATCTACCGTCATATGCCGGACGTGTACGGCGTGGTGCATACGCATTCGACGTATGCGACGGCGTGGGCGGCGACGGGGCAGAACATTCCGTGCGGTCTGACGATGATGGGCGACGAGTTCGGCGGTCCTGTTCCGGTGGGTCCGTTCCGTCTGATCGGTTCCGAGGCGATCGGCGAGGGCGTGGTCGAGACGCTCAGGGAGTATCCGAAGTCTCCTGCGGTGCTGATGCAGAACCATGGTCCGTTCACCATCGGCAAGGACGCGGAGTCGGCGGTGAAGGCCGCGGCGATGACGGAGGAGGTCGCTCATACGATGTGGGCGGCGAGGCAGTTGGGTGAGATCATTCCGATTTCGGATGAGGATATCGCGAAGCTGAACGATCGTTACACCAACGTCTACGGCCAGCACTGAGCTGCAATCCTACGATTCCGTAATCCTACATAATTTCACAATCGTACGAACTCGCGCTACGCAACAGAACAACGCGAAGCGCGAGTTCGCAATCGCAATAAATAATTAAAAACTCCATAAACAACGAAGTAAAGGAACAATCACATGGCAATGGAAAACCCGTTTGAAGGCAAGGAAGTCTGGTTCGGCGTCGGATCCCAGGATCTGTACGGCGAAGAAGCGCTGCGTCAGGTGGCCGAGCAGTCCGGCGAAATCGTCGACGCGCTCAACGCAACCGGCAAGATTCCGGTCAAGGTGGTGCTTAAGCCGACCCTGAAGTCCTCCGACGGCGTCAAGGCCTTCATGGTCGAAGCCTCCGCCAACCCGAACGTCATCGGCGTGATCACCTGGTGTCACACCTTCTCCCCGGCCAAGATGTGGATCCGCGGCCTCGAAGTGCTCACCAAGCCGCTGCTGCAGCTCAACACGCAGCACCACTTCGAAATCCCGTGGGAAACCATCGACATGGACTTCATGAACCTGAACCAGGCCGCACACGGCGACCGTGAGTTCGGTTACATCCTGACCCGTCTGGGCATCAACCGCAAGATCGTGGTCGGCCACTACACCGATCCGGCCGTTGCCGAAGAAATCGGCACCTGGGCACGCGCCTGCGCCGGCTGGGATGCTTCCAACAACATGAAGGTCATGCGTTGGGGCGACAACATGCGCAACGTGGCCGTCACCGAAGGCGACAAGACCGAAGCCGAGCGCGTGTTCGGCGCATCCATCAACACTTGGGCCGTCAACGAGCTCGTCGCAGCCTACGAAGCCGTCAAGGACGATCAGGTCAAGAGCATCATCGAAGACTACAAGGTTAAGTACGACGTTGATCCGGCTCTGCTCGACGCCAAGTACGATTCCCTGTTCATCGCGGCCAAGGAAGAAGCCGCCATGGTCAACATGATGCGCGCCAATGGCTGCACCGCCGGCGTGACAACTTCGAAGACTTGGGTGCTCTCCCGCAGCTGCCGGGCGTTGGCCCGCAGCGCTTCCCGTCCGAGTACGGCTTCGGCTTCTCCGCCGAAGGCGACTGGAAGACCGCAGTGCTCGTGCGCATCGGCGCAGTGATGGGCTACGGCCTCGAAGGTGGCGCTTCCCTCATGGAAGACTACTCCTACAACTTCACCCCGGGCAACGAGATGATCATGGGCTCCCACATGCTCGAAGTCTCCCCGTCCGTCGGCACCATCGCCAAGCCGAAGCTGGAAATCCACCCGCTCGGCATCGGTGGCAAGGCCGATCCGGTGCGTCTGGTCTTCACTGTCGCCCCGAAGAAGGACGCCGTCGTCGTGTCCATGTCTGACGTGCGCGAACGTTTCCGCCTGACCATGAACCTGGTCGACGTGGTCGAGCCGCTCGGAGAGCTCAAGCAGTTGCCGTGCGCCCGTGGCCTGTGGAAGCCGCAGCCGGACCTCAAGACCTCCGCCGAGTGCTGGCTGCGTTCCGGCGCCTCCCACCACACCTGCATGACCACCTCCGTCGGTCGCGAGGCTTGGGAAGACTTCGCCCGCATCGCCGGTGTCGAACTCGCCACCATCGACGCGAACACCAAGGCCGCAGAATTCGAGCGCGACCTTGAGATCTCCGAAATGTACCACCGCCTCAACAACCGTCACTGACATAACGGAGCGTTAACGGCACGGCAGAAGACTCGACGTACCCTCGTACGCCTTCGCCTTCTGTCGCACCGTTACCGCACGCGTTATGCACTGACGGAACCGTCACTGATTGTCGCTTTACTGACAATGGCTGATGGAGTGTCGTTAGCCATTCTGGATTCATCACTAATCTCTGCCATATGAGCGCCGGCGGGTCGGATCGCTTCCGATCACCGGCGCTCGTTTGCATTCCTTGAAAGTTGTACGGACAGAACAAAAGCGTGGGGTACGAGAGAATACAAACGTTCTCTCGTACCCCACGCTTTCATGTATTATGCGATTCAGCGCTTGCCGGAGTACAGCTGCTGATCGATCACCTGTGCGAACACGCGGTTCACTGCCGGACGCACCACCTTCAGCGACGGGGTCAGGCACTTGTTTTCCTGCGTGAACTGGGTATCCAGCACTACGAACTTACGTACGGATTCGGCGCGGGAAACGGTCGCGTTCGCCTTGTCGACGTACTTCTGGATTTCGTCGTGAACGGCGGCGGTCGCAGCCACGCGATCCAACGGCGTATCGGCAGACAGTCCAATGGAAGGCAGCCAAGCCTCCAATCCTTCCGGATCCAACGTGATCAGCGCACCGATGAACGGACGATTGTCGCCGACAACTACCACATGCTCCACAATCGGACATTTCACAATCTCCTGCTCCATCGGAATCGGAGAAACGTTCTTGCCGCCGGCGGTGATGATGATGTCCTTCTTACGGCCGGTGATCGTAATACGTCCCCCGTCGTCAATCGACGCCAAATCACCCGTTTTCAGCCACCCATCCTCGGTGAACGCTTCCGCCGTCTTCTCAGGCAGGTTGTGGTAGCCCCTGAACACGTTCGGGCCCTTCACCTGAAGTTCGCCATCATCGGAAATGCGCACAGACGATCCCGGAGCCGGTTGGCCGACAGTGCCGATCACATTGTCGGTGACGCGGGTCGCGGCGAACGGCGCAGCGGTTTCCGTCATACCGTAACCCTGAATCATCGGCAGGCCGATACCGTTGAAGAAATGCGCCAGAGACACGTCCAGAGGAGCACCACCGCATGCCACGTAGCGGATGCGCGGGCCGAGAGCGCTACGCACGGTACGGTATACGGAAGCCTCATACGAAAGATGCTGCGCGATCTGCTTGGCGGTCGGGCGTTCGCCGGCCTGCTGCATGCGCGACCAATCGCGTGCGGCTTCGGCAGCCTTGAGGAACAGGCGTCCCTTCCAACCCGTGCCGGCCTTGCGGGAGGCCGCGTTATACACCTTCTCGAACACTCGTGGTACGCCCAGCAGATATGTCGGTTCGAAGGAACGCAAATCGGGCAGCAGCGTCTTTGTGTCCGGCAGATAACCAACCACGCCGTCGTCGGAAGCAATCGACGCGTACTGGATGAACCGTGCGAAACAGTGGGCGAGCGGCAGGAAGAGAAGCAGTCGCGGATGATCTTCGAGAACGATCTCATGCAACGCCAGACTGCCTGCGCGCGTGATCGATATGAAATTGCGGTGCGAAAGCTCGGCACCCTTTGGAGCTCCCGTCGAACCGGACGTGTACACGATGGTGGCCAGATCGTCTGCATGCACCGAATCGATGCGCGCTTCCAGCTCCTCGTCGGACACGGTGACGCCCAAGCCTTCCAACGCGCCCATGGCGTTGGAATCGAGCATCAGAATGTGCTTGAGAGACGGGCAGCGGTCGATTACGGAGTCGAGACGGTCGAAGCGCTCGCGATTGTCGGCGATGGCCAGTTTCACATCCGAATCGTTGAGGATACGCTCGGCCTGCGCCGCGGAATCAGTGTCGTAGATCGGCACGTTCACCGCGCCGATGGCGGCCAGTGCGAAGTCGAGCACGCCCCACTCGTAGCGGGTGGTGGAGAAGATGGTGACGGCATCGCCCTTGTTGATGCCGAATGCGATGAGGCCTTTTGCGGCGGCGAGCACGGCATTGTGGAATTCGCCGGTAGTGACCTTCGTCCATTGGCCGGGGGCGGTTTTGCGTTCCGCGATCACGGTATCTTCGCCAGTGCGCGCTATGCGTCCAGTAAGCAGGGAATAGATGGATTCGTCGTCGCGCACCTCAACGGATTCGCCCGGGGTGGTGTACTCGGTGAGCATGAAGCGTTCTCTTTCTCGCGGTTTTTGCGTTGTTTCCGCGTATTTCTGCTTGTGATGCGTGCGGGAGCGATACAAACCGTGTGTCCGCGTTTCCTACCCCTTGCGCACCTTGCACATTCTAAGTTACGGGGCCGTAAGTCTGCATTGTGAGAAGCGACAAGAAATATTTCATCAACTTTGTATGAACTGACAAATGGTGCTATTCCGTCAAAAATCAAGTGTTTGGTGTCGCGCTGTATCCGTTCGAAAAAAAGGCTTGACGTAACGGTTGCGGGGGAGCCGCCATGCTTCCCATATATCCCCGAAAGGACCGTAAAACCAGCGAAATGCGAAGAAATGGTGGTGCGAGCGTTTTTTTTTATCGAGTACACTCACGAGTGACGCAATTTACCCCTTGCGTCAGAGGGCTGCCTGCTCAACGGCGAACATCCAGCCTTTCTCTTTTCAACGTTTGCTGATTTGAGGTCGATTATGGCAATTCGATTGCGACGGTTCGCTGTATGCAATGCGCCCTTGACGATTGCGAGCTGCCTTGGATAGGCTGAAAACGGTTTGCCACGCACCGGTTTTCCCGTAATTGGCCTGTTGCGATTCGTTTGTTGGATGCATGGCGATTGCGCTTTGGGCCGTAGG